>ERZ772881.233-NODE-233-length-66586-cov-8.462536_pt1 | contig 66586 bp, 57 predicted proteins | sample MGYA00580581_ERZ772881 | MGnify/ENA primary metagenome ERZ772881 (study PRJEB29015, sample SAMEA2737668) | human gut metagenome | biome: human gut; feature: human-associated habitat; material: faeces | place: China | collected 2012 ...
GGGATTCTCACAAGCGGGCCGCCCTTGGGGACGGCCCCTACTAGCCACGAGCCACGAGCCATGGTATGATATAGGGTACAGTCTATTTCAGAAAGAGAGATGCTTTATGAAACTTTTTATTGCCGAAAAACCGAGCATGGCCCGGGAACTGGCGAAGTGCCTGCCGGAGCCGCACCAGCGGGGGAACGGCTGTATCCGTACGGGCGGCGGCATCGTGACCTGGGCTTATGGCCACGTCTTGCAGCAGGCTGAGCCTCAGGACTATGATCCCAAGTACAAGCGCTGGAATGCCGATGACTTGCCGATCATCCCCAAAAAGTGGAAGCTCCTGGTCAGTCCGGCCAGCAAGGACCAGTTCAAGGTCATTACGGACCTCATCGCCAGTCCCGACGTCGATACCATCGTCAACGCCGGGGACCCGGACCGGGAAGGGCAGCTGCTCATCGACGAGATCCTCGACTACGTCGGCAATAAGAAGCCTGTCGAACGGATCCTCCTGAATGCCCTCGATGAAAAGAGCATCCACGAATCCCTCGACGATTTACGCAGCAACGGCGATTTCGTCCACCTCAAGGAATCAGCCCTGGCCCGCAGCCGCGCCGACTGGCTCATCGGCATGAACCTGTCCCGGGCGTATACCCTGGCTGCCCGCCGCCAGGGGCACCGCGTCGTTTTTCCCATTGGCCGCGTCAAGACGCCGACCTTGGCCCTCGTCGTCCGCCGCCAGCGGGAACTGGACGACTTCGTGCCCGTCACGTATTACGTCGTCAAAGCCGATTTCCTTCATAAGAACGGCGTCATCCGCGCCCAATGGCAGCCCCGCGATACCCAGGGCGGCCTCGATCCGGAAGGGCGCTGTGTCGATGAAAAGACGGCCCGGTCCATCCTCGAACGCCTCCAGGCTCGGCCTGACGGTACGATTGTCGAGAACAAGAAGACCAAGAAGAAAGAGGCCCAGCGCCTGCCCCTGTCCCTGTCGTCCCTGCAGGTCCTGGCCGGCAAGCGGTATGGCTACACGCCGCAGCAGGTCCTCGATACGGCCCAGGAACTGTACGAACGGAAACTGACGACCTATCCCCGGTCGGACTGCGAATACCTGCCGGTGAACCAGCGCAAGGACGTACCGCGGATCTTGCAGAACATCGGTGCCTTGGAAGCGGGGAAGCTGGCGGAATGGGCGGCCGGTGCCGACGGCAAGATACGCAGCCGTGCCTGGAACGACAGCAAGATCACGGCCCATCACGCCATCATCCCGACGACCGTGGCCTGCCCCTTCGATAAATTGACGTCTATGCAGCAGCATATCTACTATCTCGTCGCCCAGGCCTATCTGGCCCAGTTCTATCCCATCCATGAATACGACCAGACGCGCATGGTCATCGAAGCCGCTGACGAAACCTTTATCGCCCACGGCAAGACCGTCACCGTGCCGGGCTGGAAAGTCCTCTATCAGAGCGATAAGCACGACGAGGAAGACGAAGAAAAGGGGACCCTGCCGGCGGTCCGCAAGGGCGACGGCGTCCACTACCAGAACGGCCAGGTCGACAAGAAAGCGACGAAGCCGCCGCCGCGGTTCACGCCGTCGACGCTCCTGGCAGCGATGAAGGAAATCTATAAGTACGTCAAGGATGAAAGCCTGAAGAAGAAATTGAAAGAAGTCCAGGGCATCGGCACCGAAGCGACGCGGGCGACGATCATCCAGGAACTCATCCAGCGCAAATTCCTGACGACAGAAGGGAAGAAGAAGTACCTTAAGCCCACAGACGACGCGTATCTCCTCGTCGATTCCCTGCCGGATGAAATGCTCTATCCCGACGAAACGGCGGTCTGGGAAGAACGGCTCTATCAGATGAGCCTGGGCAAGGATGACCTCAACCACTTCCTGCACGACCAGTTGTCCTTCCTGGATACCTTAGTCACGGCAGCCCGGAAAGTCGTCATGCACCTGGCCGGCATCAAGGTCTGTCCCGTCTGCGGCAGCGCCATGGTCAAGCGCCACGGCAAATACGGCGACTTCTACGGCTGCAGCAATTACCCGTCGTGCCGCCACACCGAGCCCGTCGAGGGAGAAAAGAAACGGCCCGCCGCCAAGCCGTCGCCCTATCCCTGCCCGCGCTGCCATAAAGGGACCTTCCAGAAACGGACTGGCCCGTATGGCCCATTCTGGGTTTGCAGCCAGGAAGGCTGCAACACCAAATGCGCCGACGTCGACGGCGTGCCCAGCCTCTACGCTAAACATTAGCGTAGAGGCCGTAGGGGCGCCCATAACCGGGCGCCCGCGCGAATCCCGTGGATAACGCAAACCGCATTGTAGGGGCTCCCGCGTGGGGAGCCCGCCGCGAATCCTGTGGATAACGCAGTCCGCAGTCCGCATCCTGCGGGATTCCCACAAACGGGCCGCCCTTTGGGACGGCCCCTACGAGCCACGAACCACGAGCCACGAACCACGGGTCACGAACCACGAGATTCCCACAACGGGCCGCCTTTACAGGACGGTCCCTACTAGCCACGAACACAGGCCTATGGTATTATAAATAATAGGCTATTTTTTATAGCTATTTTGTCAACTTTGGAGTCAGAGTCATCAATGAAACGAATTTATTTAGATAATGCGGCTGCGACGCCTATGGACCCGCGCGTCCTGGACGTCATGATGCCCTATTTGACGACGGCTTACGGCAATCCGTCGAGCCTTCATTATTTCGGCCAGCAGGCCCGGGCTGCCGTCCAGACGGCGCGCAGCCAGGTGGCCCACTGCCTGGGCGTCAAGGGCGAAGACCTGGTCTTCACCAGTGGCGGCACGGAAGCGGACAATCTGGCCATCCTCGGCTTCCTGCGGGCCAATTTCCCCGACGGCGGCCATCTTATCACGACGGCTGTGGAACACCACGCCGTCCTGCGGACCTTCCAGGCCCTGGAACAAAAGGGGTACGATGTGACCTATGTCCCTGTCGAAGCCGACGGCCGGGTTACGGCAGACGCCGTGGCCCAGGCCCTGCGCGACGATACGGTCCTCATTTCTGTCATGTACGCCAATAATGAAACGGGCATGGTCCAGCCTGTCGACGCCATCGGCGCCCTGGCCCGGCAGAAGGGCATCGCCTTTCACGTCGATGCCGTCCAGGCCTTTGGCTACGTGCCCATCCGCCCTTTGGAACAGGGCATCGACATGCTGACCGTGTGCAGCCATAAGATTTACGGTCCCAAAGGCGTCGGCGCCTTGTATATCCGCCACGGCCTGCAAGTCGCCGCCGAAGCCTACGGCGGCCCGCAGGAACACCGCCTGCGGGCGGGGACGGAGAACGTCGCTGCCATCGCCGGCTTCGGCAAGGCTGCGGAACTCCTGGAAGCCGAACGGAACGACCGCGTCCTGGCGGCGCGGCGCCTGACCGATACTGTCTATGACCGGCTCATCAAAGGCGATGCCCGGTTCCACCTCAATGGCCGGCGCAATCACGTCCTGCCCAACATCATCGACTTCAGCGTCGACGGGGTGGACAGCGCCATCTTGCTCATCGCCCTCGATCTCCAGGGACTGGCCGTCTCTGCCGGTTCGGCCTGCGAAGCCGGCGCCGTCGAGGCGTCCCATGTCCTCCAGGCTATGGGAATCGAAGAGAAGTGGCTGCGCAGCAGTATCCGCTTGTCCGTAGGCAAAGAGAATACGTTAGATGAAATAAAACGAGCCGTTGCCATCATTGGCGACGCTGTCCGTAAAAGCAGAGGAGAATCATTATGAAACGAGTTGCCGTAGCTATGAGCGGCGGCGTCGACAGTTCGGTCACAGCCGGTCTCTTGAAGCAGCAAGGGTATGATGTCATCGGCATTACCCTGCGCCTGTGGGAAGAAAATCCGGCTTGCACCATCGATAACGTCCACGCCTGCTGCTCCCTCAGTTCCGTCGACGATGCCAAAGCCGTCGCCTCGGTCCTGGGGATTCCCCATTATACCTTGGATTTCCGCGATATCTTCCGGCGCGACGTCATCGACTATTTCATCGATGCTTACGTCCACGGCAAGACGCCCAATCCCTGTATTGCCTGCAATAAATTCATTAAGTTCGGCCTGCTCTGGGAGAAAGCTCGCCAGTTCGGCGCTGATTTCCTGGCGACCGGTCATTACGCCCGCATCGAAAAGGACGAAGCGACGGGAATCTATTCCTTGCTCCGCGGCACAGACCGCCGCAAGGACCAGTCCTATGTCCTCTATCAACTGACACAGGACTTGTTGCCGCATATTTTGTTCCCCATGGCCGACCTGGAAAAGGTCCATACGCGGGAACTGGCCAAGGAATGGGGCCTGCCGGTCTTCAATAAGCCCGAAAGCCAGGATATCTGCTTTATTCCGGACAACGATTACAAGGAATTTTTGCAGCACGAACGGAAGGGCATCTTCAAGTCCGGCGACTTCGTCGATAAAGAAGGCCATGTCATCGGCCGCCATAAAGGCATTGCCGCCTATACCATCGGCCAGCGCCGGGGCCTGAACCTCGGCGGTCCCGGCGGTCCCTATTACGTGACGGCCTTGGACGTAGCTCATAATAAAGTCATCGTCGGCTCGGAACAGGACTTGTTCTCGAAGACGGTCCATGCCAGTGAAGCGACCTGGGTCGAACAGACGCCGGACGCTCCCTTCCGGGCCCTGGGCAAGATACGCTATGCCGCCCGGGAAGCGGCCTGCACGGTCTATCCCGACGGCGACAGCCTGCGGGTCGAATTTGACGACGCCCAGCGCGCCGTCACGGCCGGCCAGGCCCTGGTGCTTTATGACGCCGGCACAGGCGAACGCGTCCTGGGCGGCGGCGTCATCCAATAAAAAAAGAGGAGGACTACCGTGTCTACAGATCATATCAGAAACTTTTCAATTATCGCGCATATCGACCATGGCAAATCGACGCTGGCCGACCGGATGCTGGAAATGACCGGCACCGTGCCCAAACGGGAAATGGAAGACCAGCTCCTCGATACGATGGATCTCGAACGGGAACGGGGCATCACCATCAAAGCCCAGTCAGCCCGTCTCATTTATGATGCCCAAGACGGCAAACAGTATACCCTGAATCTCATCGACACGCCGGGGCACGTCGACTTCAATTACGAAGTATCGCGCAGCCTGGCGGCCTGCGAAGGGGCCCTGCTCATCGTCGATGCCACGCAGGGCGTCGAAGCCCAGACCCTGGCCAATGTCTATTTAGCATTGGAACACGATCTGGAAATCATTCCCATCATCAATAAGGTCGACCTGCCCAGTGCCGACCCCGACCGGGTCTGCAAGGAAATCGAAGACGTCATCGGCCTCGACGCGTCGGACGCCATCATGATCAGCGCCAAGACGGGCTACGGCGTCGACAAGGTCCTGGAAGCCATCGTCCAGCGCATCCCGGCACCGGCTGACGAAGGGGACAAGCCCTTGCGGGCCCTCATCTTCGACTCTCATTTCGATGCCTACAAAGGGGCTATCGCCAACATCCGCATCATGGAAGGCAGCATCAAGCCGGGCCAGCGCATCCGCATGATGGCGTCGGGCAAGGAATTTGAAGTTATCGAAACGGGCGTCTTCCTGCCCCAGATGCATCCCGTCCCGTCCCTGGAATGTGGCAGCGTCGGCTATCTGGCGGCCAGCATGAAGAACGTCCGCGACTGCCGCGTCGGCGATACGGTCACCCTGGCCGACAATCCGGCCAAAGAAGCCCTGCCGGGCTACCGCAAGGCCGTGCCCATGGTCTATTGCGGCCTCTATCCGGTAGAAACGAATGACTACGACAATCTCCGCGATGCTCTGGAAAAGCTCCACCTCAATGATGCAGCCCTCCTCTTTGAACCGGAAACATCGTCGGCCCTGGGCTTTGGCTTCCGCTGCGGTTTCCTGGGCCTTTTGCACATGGATGTCGTCCGCGAACGGCTGGAACGGGAATACAACCTGTCCTTGATCACGACGGCACCGTCGGTTATTTACCACGTCTACTGCACGGACGGGACGATGGTCGAAGTGGACAATCCGTCGCAGATGCCGGATATGACCAAAATCGACCATATCGAAGAACCCCTGGTCAAGACGACGATCATCATCCCCAAGGACATGGTCGGCACGGTCATGGAAATCTCCCAGAACCGCCGCGGCCAATACGTCACCATGGATTACCTCGACGATACGCGCGTCTCCTTGGTCTACAACCTGCCGCTGTGTGAAATCCTTTACGACTATTTCGACGTCCTCAAGTCGGCGACCCGCGGCTATGCGTCCCTCGATTACGAGCTCAACGGCTACCAGGCTTCGCCCATGGTCAAGATGGACATCCTCATCAATGGCGACGTCGTCGATGCCCTGAGCGTCATCGTCCACAAGGACTTTGCCGCCCGCCGCGGCCGCGCCCTGGTCGAAAAACTGCGCAGCCTCATCCCGCGCCAGCTCTTCCAGATCCCCATCCAGGCAGCCGTCGGCAATAAGATCATTGCCCGCGAAAACGTGGCAGCCCTGCGCAAGGACGTCCTGGCCAAGTGCTATGGCGGCGATATTTCCCGTAAGCGCAAGCTCCTGGAAAAACAGAAGGAAGGCAAGAAGCGCATGAAACAGTTCGGCACCGTCGAAATCCCGCAGGAAGCCTTCATGGCTGTCCTCAAAGTCGACGAAGAATGACGCTGGGCCTGTACGTCCACATCCCTTTCTGCCGCCATAAATGCCTGTACTGCGACTTTCCGTCCTATGCCGGCCTGGAGCGCTATCGCGACGGCTACGTCCAGGCACTGTGCCGGGACATCGCCGCGTCTCCTTATGCCGGGGAAGAAGCCGATACGATCTACATCGGCGGCGGCACGCCGTCCCTGCTGGCGGCCGGCGAAATCGGCCGCATCCTGGAGACGCTGAGGCGGACCTTCCGCATCGCTGACGATGCAGAAATTACCATGGAAGCCAATCCGGACAGCCTGAGCTATGACAAGGCGGCAGCCCTGGCCGATTGCGGCGTCAACCGCCTGAGTCTGGGCGTCCAGTCCTTTTCCGACGCCATGCTGGCTTTCCTGGGCCGGGTCCACACGGCGGCCCAGGGGGAAAGGGCCATCCAGGCGGCTTACGATGCCGGCATCCACAACCTGTCCCTGGACCTCATGTACGGCCTGCCGGGCCAGACCTTGGCCGATGTCCGCCGCGACGTGGAGCGCCTGTCTCAGCTGCCCGTCGTCCACGCGTCCATTTACAGCCTCATCGTCGAAGAGGGGACGCAGCTCAAAGCAGGCCTGGAGAAAGGGGATTGGCAGCTGCCACCCGACGAGGCGACGGAAGCCATGGCCCGGACGGTCCACGACGCCATGCACCGTTATGGTTTTCATCACTACGAGATTTCCAGTTATGCCAAAGGCCCCTTCGAGTCGCGCCACAACAGCAAGTACTGGACCTATGAGCCCTACATCGGCTTCGGCGTGTCGGCCCATTCCTTCGACGGGAAGATGCGCTGGGCCAACGTGGCCAACATCCCGGCCTATATCCAAAAGGCCGGGAAGGGGAGTGTCGTCGCCGAGTCCGTCGCCATCGATGCCGAGCGGGCCGTCGAAGATTACTGCTTCCTGGCCCTGCGCCGCCGCGCCGGCATCGACTACGGCGATTATGCCCGCCGCTTCGGGAAAGCCATCGAAGCCGACTTCGGTCCCGTCATCGACCAGCTCGTCCGCCAGGGCCTTCTGGAACGCACGGCACAGGGCTGCTGCCTCAGTGAAGAAGGTTTAGGCTATGGCAATTATGTATTCAGTAAATTTATACGATGAACTTCAGAAATTGTTGACAAATGACGCCAATCTGAGTATAATTTCATTGTGTGCAGTAAAAGCACTCCCTATCATACCTTGGAGGGAGGGATAATAGAATGGCAGAAATCAGAGTTGGTAAAAACGAAACGTTAGACAGCGCACTTCGCCGCTTCAAACGTTCTTGCCAAAAGGCAGGTGTTCTTTCCGAAGTACGGAAACGTGAACACTACGAAAAACCGAGTGTACGGAGAAAGAAAAAATCCGAAGCAGCACGGAAACGGAAGTACAGAGCATAATCGTCAAATGTAAGAAGGGTGATAGCATGTCTCTTAAAGAAGAACTGCTTCAGGACATGAAAGCGGCTATGAAAGCCAAAGAAGCTGGTAAAACGGCTTTGTCCGTCATCCGCATGGTCCGTTCGGCCATCCGCAACACGGAAATCGACGGCAAATGCGAACTCGATGACGCTGGCGTCGGCGCCGTCATTGCCAAAGAAATGAAACAGCGCAAGGAATCGTTGGCTGAGTTTGAAAAGGCAGGCCGCAGCGACCTCGTCGAAGAAACGAAGGCAGAAATGGCCGTACTGGAAAAGTACATGCCCAAACAGCTCACAGCCGATGAAATCCGCCAGATCGTCAACGATGCCGTTGCCGGTCAGAGCGGTCTCAAGATGGGCGACGTCATGAAGCTCGTCATGCCGAAAGTCAAAGGTAAGGCTGACGGCAAGCTTGTTTCACAGATTGTTCGAGAAATTTTACAAAATAATTAGTTTTGTTAGATTTTTATAAAAAATCTATTGACAAATAGACTGATTGATTGTATTATTTTAACATGATTTGAAAATAAAATAAGTCATGAAACAAGAGTCAAAGAAGACTCCGAACCTTAACCACAGGGGCGGAGTCTTTTTTTTCACCCAAAGGAGGAGTCATGATGACTAAAGATGATTTAGTATATGTAATCCCTGCAGGTCAATATGGTAAAGAAGGTGTGCTGGCCTTACTCGAACAGCATCCGGAAATTAAATTTGTATCTCTCGTAGGCATCGACCTCGCCGGCAACGATACGGACGAAAAGATTCCTATTAGTGTATTCTTCGATGAATACGATAAATTCTTCAATGCAACGGCTTTCCAGACAGACGGTTCTTCCGTCGTCCTGCCGGGCATTGCTACCTTGTCCAATGCCCGTGTTGACATCAAAGCCGACCCGAGCGTCAACTGGTTCATCGACTACAATGACGGCAATATCGATCCAGAAACGGGCAAACCTGTCGGCACGCTCCGTATTCCGAGCTTCCTCCGCCATGCTACGGGCTTTATCGATTCTCGTTCCATCCTTCGCAATACCTGCGATTACGTAGGCGACCAGATTTTGGCTCTTGTTAAAAAATACGGCATTAAAGGCACGTCCATCAATCCGGACGATATCGAAAAGATCGTCTTCACGACGGCTACAGAATTGGAATTCTGGGTCAAGACGCCGAGCCAGGATGTCGCTACTCGTCTCCTTTCGGCATCCCAGAAGATGCAGGAACAGTATTGGCAGCGTACACACGGCGTCGTCCGTACGGCACTTGAACAGACCGTTGAACGCTTGGAAAAATACGGCTTTGCTCCGGAAATGGGCCATAAAGAAGTCGGTGGCGTTAAAGCACAGATCGATGATTCCGGTAAATTGACCTTCGTCCTGGAACAGCTCGAAGTCGACTGGAAATATACGAACGACCCTGTACAGACAGCAGATAATGAAATCGCTGCCCGTATCATCGTCCGCGAAGTCTTCCGTGAAAACGGCCTCGAAGTTACTTTCCAGGCTAAACCGATCCACGGTGTTGCCGGTTCTGGCGAACATACCCATTTCGGTATCGGTGCCATCATGAAGAACGGCAAATTCGTCAACCTCTTCAACCCGGACGACATGAAGAGCGAATTCCTTTCGGCTCTTGGTTATGGTGCTATCATGGGTATCCTCAAACACTACGAAGTCATCAACCCCTTCGTATCGTCGACGACGGACTCCTTGAACCGTTTGAAACCGGGTTTTGAAGCTCCTGTCTGCATCGTAACGGCTCTCGGCGGGGAAACACCGGACGTTCCGACTCGTAACCGTTCCGTCCTGGCCGGCCTCATCCGCGATATTGCCAGCCCGGCAGCTACGCGTTTCGAACTTCGTGCTCCGAACCCGTTCACCAATACGTTCATTGCCATTGCCATGTGCTATCTCGGCGCCTTGGATGGTATCAAATATGCACTCTCCAGTGGCAAATCGACGGCTGAACTCTTAGCTGAACTCTCTAAGAAACCGGGCGAAGATGCCGATTATCTGGAAAAAGACCGCGCTTATCGTTCCGAAGTCGACGTCTTCGAAAACTTCAACGACGAAGAACGCAATGCCATGTTCGGCAAAGCTCCACGCACGGTCTGGGAAAACTTCAAAGCCCTCTCGACGTATCCAGAAAAATTGGACGACCTCGCTTGCGATGCTTTCCAGAAACGCATCATGGAATCCTTCAAACTCGGCGCTCTCAGCCGCTGGGCTCTGGAACTCCAGTACCGCATCATTCCGGAAAACCTTTCGAAAGTCATCGCTGCCGAACAGCTCCATGCTGACGGTGACAGCAATGCTCTCGAAGTCGAACGCTGGACCAAGATCAACGCTCTCCGTACGGAATTAGGCCGTGACACGGAAAAGAGCCTGTCCATCTTCTCCAAGATCAAACAGGCTCTGGCTGCTGATGACTACGATACCGCTTCGAACCTCATGGTCGAAATGAGCGATAAAATGGATCAGCTCACTGACATGTATTACGAATATTCTCATAACGCTTTCTAATACATCGTTTGGATGTAAAAAGGAGCTGTCGCAATGCGACAGCTCCTTTTTTCGGTCCCTTTGGACCGCGGCGGCCTGCGCCCTTTAAAAATGGAAGGTCACGCCGGCGCCGACGCCGTGTTCGTTGTCGCCGTCTTCGGGCATATAGTTATGGTAATTGATGTTCAGGCCCCAGCCGAAGGCGATGTTGTAATTGAGGCCGGCCTGGGTTTCGGCGAAATGCGAGCCTTTGACATAAGTCGCATAGGGCTGGAGACCCAGGATGTGCGGTGCAGCGATGCCGATGCCGCCGTAAAAGGACGTCGAACTCGACTGTTCGTCGATGTTGTTGCGCCAGCCGCCGAGGAGCTGGACTTTCGAGCCGATGACGTTGTATTTGGCATAGATGTCGTTCTGGTTGCCGTACTGGTCGCGGTCGGCCCGTTTATAGCCAAGCGTCGTCCGCGGCAGGACTTTGGCTTCGGCGTACTGTTCTTTCGTGCCGACGCCGAGGCTGACGCCGGCTTCGGGCAGGACGGACAGGGCAAAGGCCTGGGGCAGGGCCAGGACCGTGCAGGCCAGCAGGGCTGTGGTCAATTTCTTTAACATAAGTATCTCTCCTTTATCGCAGCTATTATTTCAATTCCAGGCCGACCGGGCAGTGGTCGCTGCCGGTGATGTCGGTATAGATGGATGCTTTGGCCAGGCGGCTGTCCAGGTCTTTCGTGGTCAGGAAGTAGTCGATGCGCCACCCGGCATTGTTCTGACGGGCTTTGAAGCGGTAGCTCCACCACGAATACACGCCGGTCACATCGGGGTAGAAGTAGCGCCACGTATCGGTGAAGCCCGCCGCCAATAGATCAGTCATCTTCTGCCGTTCTTCGTCAGAGAAGCCGGCATTCTTTCGGTTCGTCTTGGGGTTCTTGAGGTCGATTTCTTCATGGGCTACGTTGAGGTCGCCGCAGACGATGACCGGTTTTTCCTGGTGCAGGTCCAGCAGGTACTGGCGGAAATCGTCTTCCCATTTCATGCGGTACGGCAGGCGGGCCAGCTCGCTCTGGGAATTGGGTGTATAGCAGGTCACGAAGTAATAATCGGGAAATTCCAGGGTAATCAGGCGCCCTTCGTGGTCGTGTTCGTCGATGCCCATGCCGTAGCGGACGGACAGGGGGGCCAGGCGGGTGAAGATGGCCGTGCCGCTGTAGCCTTTGCGGTCGGCGTAGTTCCAGTATTGTTCATACCCGGGCAGGTCCAGGTCGATCTGGCCGGCCTGGAGCTTCGTTTCCTGCAGGCAGAAGACGTCGGCGTCGAGGGCCTGGAAGATATCCAGGAAGCCTTTCTTCATGACGGCCCGCAGGCCGTTGACGTTCCAGGAAATAAATTTTGTCATGCAAATCACCTTTCTTCCTTATATATCTAGGATATTGATACATTTTTTGTTATAATGAATGTAAACTATAACAATGATGACGTACAGCCATGGAATAGCGTGGCGTGGAACCGCGCATACTCGTCCTTATTGTATAAAATCGCTGTACGATTGTCAAAACAATGAAGCAGGTGATAGTATGGCAGTACATGAATTGGCAGGTACTAAAGTAAGAAAAGAAGATTACATTGATTTGAACGCCATCGCTGCGGCATATCATTCGACGCATCCCGATGTGACGGATCCTCATCAGCAGGTCCGCTTCGGCACGTCAGGCCATCGCGGCCAGGCCGGCAACGGCAGCTTTACCGAGGACCACGTCGCGGCCATTACCCAGGCCGTCTGCAACTTCCGCAAACAGTTCGGCGCGGAAGGACCCCTGTTCGTCGGCGAAGACACCCATTATTTATCGAAACTGGCTTATGAAACGGTCTTGTCCGTCCTGGCAGCCAACGGCGTCACGGCTTACGTCGATAGCGAAGGCGATTTCGTACCGACGCCGTCGGTATCGCGGGCCATCCTGCGCTACAACCGCCGTCGCGAAGAACGCCTGGCCGACGGCTTGATCATCACGCCATCCCATAATCCTCCGGAACACGGCGGTATCAAGTATAACCCCATTACCGGCGGGCCGGCCGGCTCGGACATCACCAAGGCCATCGAAACGGAAGCCAACCGCCTCCTGGCAGACCATAACCAGGACGTCAGGATGATGGCCTATGACCAGGCCAAAGACAGCGCGTTCGTCGTCCCTTACGACTACAAGGGCCTTTACGTGGCGGAACTGGAATCCATCATCGACATGGACGCCATCCGCGATGCCAAGCTGCGCATCCTGGTCAATGCCCTGGGCGGGTCGGGCATGAATTACTGGCACCAGATTTCCGATGTGTATCGTCTCGACCTGGACTTCGTCAACGATACGTATGATCCGCAGTTCACGTTCATGAATTACGACCACGACGGCAAGGTCCGCATGGACTGCTCATCGGCCTATGTCATGTCGGCCGTTACCGGCCAGGCCGCCGATTACAACCTCATCCTGGCCAATGACCCGGACTACGACCGCTTCGGTATCGTTTCCGGCGCAGAAGGCATGATTTCAGCCAACGCTTTCCTGACCGTGGCTGCCCATTACCTCATGACGCACCGCAATTTCGAAGGCCTGGGCATCGCCAAGACCGTCGTCACGACGGATATGCTGGCCCGGGCAGCCAAGCTCCTGGATATCCCCCTCTATGAAGTACCGGTAGGCTTCAAGTATTTCGGCCCCCTCTACACGGAAGGCAAGATCGCCTTTTCCGGCGAAGAAAGTGCCGGCGGCTCCTTCATCGCTAAGGACCGCAGTGTCTGGACGACCGACAAGGACGGCATGATCATGTGCCTCTTGGCTGCGGAAATCCGCGCCGTTACGGGCAAGTCGCCCATCGAATATTACAACGACCTCTGTGAAAAACTGGGCCGGCCTTATACCATGCGCAGCGATGCGCCGGCAACGCTGGAAGAAAAAGATAAGATCAGCGCCCTTACGGAAGACGACGTCACGGAAAAGACCTTGTGCGGCAGCCCGATTACGGCGGTCCTCTCCAAGTCTCCCTACGGTGATTTCGCCATTGGCGGCGTCAAGATCACGACCGATGACGGCTGGGTCGCCGCCCGCCCGTCCGGCACAGAAGACCTGTACAAATTGTATGCCGAAAGCTTCGTCTCGCCAGACCAGGCCGGCAAGCTCCTGGAAGAAGGCAAGGCCCTCATCAGCAAGGCCCTGAATAAATAGTCTGTTTGATGTTATATGTTTGACGTTTGATGTAGATGGAGTGAAATTAGAAACCGTCACATCAAACGTCAAGCTTCAAACATCAAACTCGGCATGATGGCAGGAACCTTCGTGCGATAGGCCCCCGTATATGGCAGTTTGTCGTCAATTCTATCATTTCGTATGCAGACAGTGGAAATCAGTACGCTACCTGTGCTATAATAGGGAAGCATGGAATTTAATAACAAAAAGGAGTGGACAGCTGTGAAAGTTGTAATCACCGTAGTTGGCGTGGACCGTACCGGTATCATCGCCGCCGTCAGCCAGATCATGGCAGAAAATAAAGTCAATATCCTTACGATCAATCAGGTCATTTTGGATGGCATTTTTAACATGGCCATGATCGTCGACATGGACAATTCCGACATCACCTTAGATACCTTGCAGGATTTGCTCAAACAGAAGGGCGATGCCCTGGGCGTTGAAATCCGGGCGCAGAACCAGGCTATTTTTGACGCAATGCATCGTGTAGGCTAAGGAGATATGATATGCTGACAATCCAAGACGTACTTGAAACGAATCAGATGATTCAGAAGAACAACCTTGACGTCCGCACCATCACCATGGGCATCAGCCTCCTCGACTGCTGTGCCAGCGACGGCAAGACCTTGTGCAACAATATTTACGATAAGATTACAAAATACGGTGAACACTTAGTTGAAACGGGGGAAGCCATCTCCCGTGAATACGGCGTGCCCATCATCAATAAGCGCGTTTCCGTAACACCTATCAGCCTCGTCGCCGGGGCCAGCGACCTGACGAGTTACGTCGACGTCGCCCGGACCCTCGACAAAGCGGCCAAGGAAATCGGCATCAACTTCATCGGCGGTTTCTCGGCCCTCGTCGAACGGGGCATGAGCAAAGGCGACCGCATCCTCATCGACTCCATCGCCGAAAGCCTGGCTGTGACCGACCTCGTCTGCAGTTCCGTTGCCGTCGGCTCGACGAAAGCCGGCATCAACATGGACGCTGTCGCTGAAATGGGACGCGTCTTCAAGGACCTGGCCGAACGGACGAAAGACCAGGATGCTTTAGGCTGCGCCAAACTCGTCGTCTTCTCCAATGCCGTTGAAGACAACCCCTTCATGGCCGGCGCCTTCCACGGCGTCACCAATGGCGATTCGTGCATCAGCGTCGGCGTCAGCGGCCCGGGCGTCGTCAAAGTTGCCCTGGAACAGGTCAAAGGCCAGCCCTTTGACGTCGTCGCCGAAACCATCAAGAAGACGGCCTTCAAGATCACCCGCGTCGGCCAGCTCGTCGCCATGGAAGCGTCGAAGCGCCTCAACATGCCTTTCGGCATCATCGACCTGTCCCTGGCTCCGACACCGGCTGTCGGCGACAGCGTCGCTTCCATCCTGGAAGAAATGGGCCTGGAAAGCTGTGGTGCCTGCGGTACGACGGCAGCTCTGGCCCTGCTCAACGACGCCGTCAAGAAAGGCGGTCTCATGGCTTCGTCCCGCGTCGGCGGCCTGTCCGGCGCTTTCATCCCGGTCAGTGAAGACAAGGGCATGCTCGAAGCCGTCGGCCGTGGCAGCCTGAGCTTGGAAAAACTGGAAGCCATGACCTGTGTCTGCTCGGTCGGCCTCGACATGATTGCCATCCCTGGCAATACGCCGGCCTCGACCATTTCGGCCATCATCGCCGACGAATCGGCTATCGGCATGATCAATAATAAGACGACAGCCGTCCGCGTCATCCCCGTACCGGGCAAGGACGTAGGCGACAATGTTGAATTCGGCGGCCTCCTCGGCCATTGCCCGATCATCAACGTCAATAAATACAAGTCGGACGAATTCATTGCCCGCGGCGGCCGTATCCCGGCGCCCATGCGCAGTCTGACGAACTGATAGATTAATGGAAAGTAGGCGTGTGTTGTGCTCCAATATGTTGTACCCTTTGTAATCGCATTAGTCGTTTCCTATGCTTTGACGCCGAGCGTCAAGAAATTGGCCATCAAGATCGGCGCCGTGGACCGGCCCAATGCAAGAAAGGTACATACTCATGTCATCCCGCGGCTCGGCGGGCTGGCAATCTATATCGGCTTCATGGCAGCTGTCCTGTTCTGCGTGCCCTTGCAGCATGAACTGGTCGGGATGCTCCTGGGCTGCACGGCCATCGTCGCCGTCGGCATCTGGGACGATATCTGCAATATCCCGGCCAAGGTCAAGCTCGTCGGTCAGATCCTGGCCGCCTGCATACCCATCGCCTTTGGCATCCAGATCGAATGGCTGACCAATCCTTTTGGTGATATCATCGTCTTACCGGAGCTCATTGCGATTCCCGTGACGATTTTCTGGATCATCGGCTTCACCAATACGGTGAACCTCATCGACGGCCTCGACGGCCTGGCAGCCGGCGTCGCTTTCATCGCATCCATTTCGATGTTCCTCTTGGCTTATAACCTGAACCAGTTCCTGCCGGCCCTGGTCATCGTCTCCATGGCAGGGGCAGCCCTGGGCTTTTTGCAGTACAATTTCAACCCGGCCAAGATCTTCATGGGCGATACGGGCAGTATGCTCCTCGGCTATACCCTGTCCGTAGCGGCTGTATTAGGGCTGGTCAAGACGGCGGCTACGGTAGCCCTCGTCGTGCCCATCATCGCCCTGGGCCTGCCGATCCTCGATACGACCTTTGCTATCATCCGCCGCAAGATGAGCGGTGTCCCCATTTTCCAGCCTGACAAGGGCCATCTGCATCATCGCCTGCTGGCCCTGGGCATGACACAAAAGCAAGCTGTATTAATAATGTATTTTGTCAGCATGATTCTCGGCATCGTAGCCCTCTTTGTAGCCAACGTGAGCTATAAGACGGGTATCGTGACTGTCCTGGTCGTTCTTGCCGTCATCATCTATTCGGCAAAACGCATTGGCATATTGCGCAAATCAACGACCGATTCTACCCACAAGCAGTAGTGGGTGGAATCGGTTGTCTTATAAGGAGGTTTTTTGATTATGATCAAGGTAATGACTGTATTCGGTACGCGGCCGGAAGCCATCAAGATGGCGCCTGTCGTACTGGAATTACAGAAACATGCCGATAAGATCCAGACTATCGTCGCCGTTACGGCCCAGCATCGTCAGATGCTCGATCAGGTTTTGGATCTCTTCCAGATTACGCCGGACTATGACTTGGATATCATGTCCCAGGGGCAGACGCTGTACGACATTACGACCAAGTCCCTTATGGGCCTGAAGGATGTCCTGGCCAAGGAAAAACCGGACCTGGTCCTGGTCCACGGCGATACGACGACGACCTTCGCCGGCGCCCTGGCTTCGTATTACCAGCAGGTCCCGGTAGGCCACGTCGAAGCCGGTCTGCGGACAGGGGACATCTATTCGCCGTTCCCGGAAGAAATGAACCGCAAGCTGACCGGTGCCATCGCGGCCATCCACTTTGCGCCGACGTCGACGGCCAAGGCCAACCTGCTCAAGGAAAACGTGAACCCTTCTCATATCTATGTGACGGGGAACACCGTCATCGACGCCTTGATGACGACCGTCGCCGGCGACTATGACTTCGGCGACGACTTGAAATCCGTCGACTTCCAGAACCACCGGGTCATCCTCTTGACGACGCACCGCCGGGAAAACCTGGGCGAACCGATGCGCCACATCTATAAGGCCCTGCGCCGCATCATCGAAGAGATCCCCGATACGGAAATCGTCTTTCCTGTTCACCGCAATCCGCTGGTCCGCAAGGTCGTCGAAGAAGAACTGGCCGGTGTCGACCGCATCCATCTCATCGACCCCATGGAATATGAACCTTTCGCCAACCTCATGAGCCTGAGCAGCCTCGTCCTCACAGACTCTGGCGGTATCCAGGAAGAAGCGCCGTCCCTTGGTAAGCCCGTCCTGGTCCTGCGCAATACGACGGAACGGCCGGAAGCCGTCGAAGCCGGTACGGTACGCCTCATTGGCACGGACAAAGACGTCGTCTATGCCGAAACGAAACGCCTCCTGACCGACCAGGCCGCCTACGATGCCATGAGCAACGCCGTCAATCCCTATGGCGACGGCAAGGCTTCGCAGCGCATCGTCCAGGCCATCCTCCACGATTTTGCCGGAGAAGAAGGCCTTCCCGACGATTTCAGCCGGTCTTGATTATCTGTAGCTATACTGAGAATTGTTTTTAGCTATAACGTTTGATTTTCTTGAAATTTATATTGCTTTTCCCGATTTTCCGTGCTAAAATAAGCCAATAATCGTTGCAGGCAGTATATGCATACTATACCTGACGATTATGGGAAAACTGCCATCGCCCGAGCAGGAGTGTATGTAATATGAGACATCATGATGATTCTCACGATGACAAATTAAATCACATGAAGCTTTGGGATATTGTCGTCATTGCCGGTTCCCTGGGCTTGTCTCTCTTCGTCTGTATCTGTGTCGGCGTCGCCATGGGCCGCTTCATCGATGTCCATGCCGGGACGTCGCCGTGGGGACTGATCCTCTTTTCCCTCATCGGTGCCGTGTCCGGGTTCTGGACCTTGTATAAGAAAGCCTTATCCTATCAGCAGGATGAGGACCGCCATGGCCGGCATCAGGGCAAATGAGCATCACGGAGGATAGCCTATGGAAGAGTTCTATGCATATGTAAAGGCAACAATATACAAACTCATTGGTTTTACATGTATCGTCGCAGCCGTCCTTTTTGCCGGCGGCTGGTGGCAGTACATGAGTGGCTGGTGTATCGGCAGCGGCTTGAACATCGTTTATTTCTTCATGCTCAGCAGCCGTTCGGTACGAGCCTTAAAATTGCCGCCCCCGCAGGCGGCGTCATTCATCCGCGGCGGTGCCGTGTTCCGGCTGGTCTTCATCTGCCTGGCCGTCATCGTCATCCTGCAGTTCCCGTCCATCTCCCTGGGGGCTGCCGTGGCCGGTATCTTTTCGTACCGCGTCCTCGTCTTTGCAGATGTATTGACTGCACGTCTCAGACGGTAAAGGAAAGGAGGTATTGCGTATGGAATTACATGCAGGGCATCATATGGTCGTTCAGCTCCTGGGTCTGAATGTCAACCTGGATACGCTCATGATGACCTGGCTGGTCGCAGCTTTGGTCATCATCGTCACTGTCGCTGCGACAAGGGGCCGGTCCCTCGTCCCGTCAGGACTTCAGAACGCCATGGAAATCGTCATCGAAGCATTGCTCGACCAGTTCAAGGAAACGTTAGGGCCGAAATACGGCCAGGTCGTCTCGGTCTTGCTGACGATGTTCCTGTTCATCCTCTTCGCTAACGAATTGGGCATGCTGCCGAATCCGCATGTCCTGGCTTCGCCGACGAATGACTTGAATACGACTGTCGCCCTGGCACTGGTTTCTTCCTTTATGGTCCATTTCATGGCCTTGAAGAACCAGGGGTTCAAAAAGCATTTCAAGCACTTCTTCAAGCCCTTTGCGCCGTTTGTCATCATCAATCTGATGGAAGAAATCACCAAGCCCTTGACCTTGGCCTTCCGTCTCTTTGGCAACATCCTGGCCGGGGAAATCCTCTTGGAAGTCCTGTACTTCCTCGTGCCTGTCGCCGTCCCGATGATCTGGCTCCTGTTCAGCTTCGTCATCGGCCTCATCCAGGCATTCATCTTCACCATTCTGACTACATCGTATCTGGCACCGTCCTTTACGGAAGAATAATGAAAGCTCAGATACTGGTTACAACTTAGGAGGTTATTTACTATGGAAAAAGCTCTCGTATTGGCATTATCTGCATTTGGTGCATGCTTAGGTATTGGTTTGGCAGCCCTCGGCGCTGCTATCGGTGACGGCCACGCTGCTTCGAAGATGCTCGAAGGTACAGCCCGTCAGCCGGAAATGGGCGGCAAGCTCCTCGTCAACATGCTTATCTCCATCGGCCTGATCGAATCCATGCCGATCATTGCAGCTGTCATCGCTATCGTATTGGTCTTCGCCAATCCGTTCGTCAGCCTGCTCTAATCCGAGGATTCTAATCTACAGCCGGGGAGGGAAGTACATTGGTTAGTATTAATGGTACCTTGCTGTTCCAGTTCATCAACTTCTTCGTATTAGTTGCCATTTTGGCAAAGTTCGCCTATAAACCGCTGCTCAAAGTCCTGGAAGACCGCCGCAACAAGATTGCGTCGGACCTCGACAACGCAGCCAAAGCCCGGGAAACGGCTGAAAAGATGAAAGCCGATTATGAAGCCCAGATCCGCGATGCCCGTGCAGAAGCTCAGGCCATTGTCGACAAAGCTGTCAAGCAGGCCGACAAGGAAGCCCAGGCTCAGCTGGAAGCCATCCGCGCCCAGATCGCCCGGGAAAAACAGATCGCCCAGACGGAAATCGCCAACGAACGGGAAGCGGCTATCCGGGAAATGCGTAATGAAGTAGTCACACTGTCTATGGCTGTGGCAGAAAAACTGCTCCAGAAAAACATGGATCCTGACATGAACGCAAAACTGGTAGCCGATTGTATCGACCAGCTCCAGACGCACCGCGTAAAGGGGAACTGATCTTATGATACCCGAAACGATCTACAGCAAATACAGCCAGGCGATGTTCGACATCGCCAGCGAACAGAAGAAGCTTACTGAGTTCGGAACAGAACTGAAAGGCGTGCGGGACACGTTCCAGGAAAATCCAGATTTGTGGAAATTCCTGAATCATCCCCTCGTACCGCCGCAGTCTAAAAAAGACACACTTGCAAAGATTTTCAAAGACAGCCTGTCGCCGATCGTCCTGCAGTTCATGTACGTCATGATCGACCGGCGCCGCGAAGCGGCCCTGTTGCTTGCCATCGACGGGTTCATCGATTTGGCCCGCAAGGCCCAGCACATCGAAGTGGCCAAGATCCGCGTCGTCAAACCGCTGTCCAAGAAAGAAGAAACAAAATTAGTTGCCAGCCTGGAAGCCATGACGGGACAGCACATCGAACCGCTGTACTACGTCGACCCGTCGCTCATCGGCGGCATGGTCATCCAGATCGGCGACAAATTAATAGACGGCAGCCTCCGGCGGCAGCTGCGCGATATGCAGCATAAACTGCTCCAGGCTGACGTGACGAATGGGGTGACGGACGAATAATGAAAATGAAGCCAGAAGAAATAACGGCTATAATCAAGAAACAAATCGAAGATTATAATGTGGAAATGAACGTCGACGATGTCGGCACCGTTCTGGAAGTCGGGGACGGCATTGCCCACATTTACGGTTTGGACAAAGCCATGTCCGGGGAACTGCTGGAACTGCCGCACGGCGTTTACGGCATGGCCCTGAACTTGGAAGAAGACAACGTCGGCGCCGTATTGCTCGGTGATGACGCCCTCATCAAGGAAGGCGACACGGTCCGCCGTACAGGCCGCGTCATGCGTGTCCCTGTTGGCGAAGCCATGATCGGCCGCGTTGTCAACCCCTTGGGTATGCCTATCGACGGCAAAGGGGAAATCAAGACCAAAGAATCGCGCCTGATCGAAGTCAAGGCCTTCGGCATCGCTGACCGCCAGCCGGTCAAGGTACCGCTCCAGACAGGCCTCAAGGCTATCGACTCCATGGTCCCTATCGGCCGTGGCCAGCGTGAACTCATCATCGGTGACCGTGGTACCGGCAAGACGGCCATCGCCATCGATACGATTCTGAACCAGAAGGATACGGGCGTCATCTGCGTCTACGTCGCTATCGGCCAGAAAGCTTCGACCGTAGCCCGTGTCGTCCGCACGTTGGAAGAAAACGGCGCCATGGCTTATACCATCGTCGTCGCCGCTACGGCTTCCGACGGCGCACCGCTCCAGTACCTGGCTCCGTATTCCGGCGTTTCCATGGCCGAATACTTCATGCTCCAGGGCAAGGACTGCCTCTGCGTCTACGATGACTTGTCCAAACACGCTCAGGCTTACCGTGCCATGAGTCTGCTCCTCCGTCGTCCGCCAGGACGTGAAGCTTATCCGGGCGACGTATTCTACTTACATTCCCGTCTCCTCGAACGAGCTGCTAAATTGTCGGATGAACTCGGCGGCGGTTCGATCACGGCCCTGCCGATCATCGAAACCCTGGCCGGTGACTTGTCGGCTTATATCCCGACTAACGTCATTTCCATCACCGACGGCCAGATCTTCCTGGAAACAGAAGCCTTCAACTCCGGGATCCGCCCGGCTATCAACGTCGGCCTCTCCGTATCCCGTGTCGGCGGGTCTGCCCAGATCAAGGCCATGAAGAAGATTGCCGGTACGCTCCGCCTGAGCCTGGCTCAGTACCGTGAACTGGCTGCTTTCGCTCAGTTCGGTTCCGACTTGGATAAGAGCACGAAAGCCCAGATCGACGCCGGTGAACGGACGATGCAGCTCCTCATTCAGCCGCAGTACCATCCCATGCCTGTCGAAGACCAGGTCATGCAGATTTATTTGGCCGTCAAGAATTACCTCATGCCCGTCCAGGTTGAGGAAGTCTCGCAGTTTGCAGACGGTTTCATTAAATTCATGCACAGCAACTATCCCGAAGTCGGCGAAAGCATCAAGTCGACGAAGGAACTCGGCAAAGATGCAGAAGCAACGCTTCAGAAAGCCATCGCTGAATACACCAAGCAGTACGGCGCTTCTCACGAACTGATCAAAGAGGAGGAATAAGCTATGCCGAGTGCACGCGAAATAAACAGACGTATTAAATCCGTCACCAATACCCAGCAGATCACTAAGGCCATGAAGATGGTTTCTTCCGTGCGACTGCGCCGTGCACAGGATCGGGCACTGGCTACCGCCCCGTATACCGAAAAAATGGAAGGCATGCTGCAGCGCCTGTCTGCGGCTTCTCCCGATGCTGGCAATCCCTTGTTCACGCCGCATGACGAAGTCAAGAAGACTTGCTACATCGTCATCGGTTCGGACAAAGGCCTGGCTGGCGCCTTCAATTCCAATGTCAACAAGGCCATGGTCTCGGTCCTCAAGGACAAGCCCCGCGACGCCTCGATGCTTCTCGTCGCCGGCCGCAAGCCCATTGAGTACCTCAAGCACTTGCACCTGGTGCCGGAAAAGAAGTGGTCCGGTTTTTCGGATAAGCCCCAGTTCAGCCACGCCCAGCAGATTGCCCACTTGGCGACGCAGAAATTCCTGGCTGGCGAAGTCGATGAAGTCTACGTCATTTATACGCACTTCAAATCGGCCTTGTCCCAGGACACGAAAATCGTTAAGATGCTGCCCATTTCCCAGCAGGAAGGCCAGCAAGAATCCGGCCCGCGGGAAGAATATCTCTTCGCGCCAGATGCCAAGCTCGTCCTCGATGCCCTGCTGCCGCAGTATCTGGATCTGTTCATTTACAACAGCCTCCTTCAGTCCGCTGCCAGTGAACTCGGTGCCCGCATGACGGCCATGACGTCGGCTACGGACAACGCAGGCGAACTGATCGATAAACTGACTGTTACGTACAATAAAGTCCGTCAGGCTGGTATCACCAACGAATTGACGGAAATTGTCAGCGGCGCCAACGCATTGCAGTAAGGCCCGTCTGTCAACGATTCTGAAAGAGAGGAGAACCTCTTCATGAGTAATAATATTGGGAAAGTCGTCCAGGTCATCGGCCCGGTCGTCGACGTGCGGTTTGCCTCGGAAGCAGACTTGCCCGCCATTTACAACGCCATCCATATCACCGGTGGCGAAGGCGACCAGAAGATCGACCTGGTTGTAGAAGTCATGCAGCACTTGGGCGACGACGTCGTCCGCTGCGTTGCCATGGACTCGACGGACGGCCTCGTCCGCGGCATGGCTGCTGAAAATACGGGCGGTCCTATCAAGGTCCCCGTCGGTAAAGGGGTCCTGGGCCGTATCTTCAACGTCCTCGGCCAGACTGTCGATAAAGTCGACGCCAAAGTCGAAGCCGATGATTACTGGCCAATCCATCGTCCGGTCCCGAAATTCCAGGACCAGGCGACGGAAACGGAAATCTTTGAAACGGGGATCAAAGTCGTCGACCTTATCTGCCCCTATGCCAAAGGCGGCAAGATCGGTCTCTTCGGCGGTGCTGGTGTCGGCAAGACCGTCCTCATCATGGAACTCATCCATAACGTAGCTACCGGCCACGGCGGCTATTCCGTCTTCACCGGCGTCGGCGAACGTACCCGTGAAGGCAATGACCTTTGGAACGAAATGAAGGAATCCGGCGTCATCGACAAGACGGCCCTCGTCTATGGCCAGATGAACGAACCGCCTGGAGCCCGTATGCGCGTCGGCCTGACCGGCCTGACCATGGCAGAATACTTCCGCGATAAAGAACACAAGGATGTCCTGCTGTTCATCGATAACATCTTCCGTTTCATCCAGGCTGGCTCCGAAGTTTCGGCTCTGCTCGGCCGTATCCCGTCGGCCGTTGGTTACCAGCCGACCCTGGGCACCGACGTCGGCGCCCTGCAGGAACGCATCACGTCGACCAAAGACGGCTCCATTACGTCCGTCCAGGCCGTCTACGTCCCTGCCGACGACTTGACGGACCCGGCTCCGGCCGCTACCTTCGCTCACTTGGATGCTACGACCGTCCTGGCCCGTGAAATCGCTGAATTGGGCATTTACCCGGCCGTCGATCCTCTCGATTCGACGTCGCGTATCCTCGACCCCCATGTCATCGGCGACGACCATTACAACACGGCCCGTGCCGTCCAGGAAATCCTCCAGAAGTATAAAGACCTGCAGGATATCATCGCCATCCTGGGTATCGACGAACTGTCCGAAGAAGATAAGCTGACCGTTGCCCGTGCCCGTAAGGTACAGCGTTTCCTCAGCCAGCCTTTCGCCGTCGCTGAACAGTTCACCGGTCAGAAAGGCCGTTATGTACCGCTGAAAGAAACTATCGAAGGCTTCAAGGAAATCTTGTCCGGTAAATGCGATGACATGCCGGAACAGGCCTTCTACATGGTCGGCAATATCGAAGAAGCATACGAAAAGGCTAAGACACTGAAAGGGGAATAGTCTATGGCAGAAGCAGGAAAGACACTCCATCTGGAAGTCATTACACCCGATGCTGCCGTACTCCATGAAGACGTGGATTTCGTCCTCGTCCGCGCCCTGGACGGTGACCTGGGCATCATGCCCAACCATGCGCCGCTCATCGCGTCCCTGTCGATCTGGCCCTTGTGCTATGACAAAGGCGGAAAGCGCCAGTACGTCACCGTAGCGTCGGGCTTCCTGGAAGTCCATGACAATACGGTCACGGTCATCACGCCGGCTTCGGAAAAACCGGAGGACATCGACGTAGACCGTGCCAAATCGGCGGAAAAACGCGCCGAAGACCGCTTGGCTGCACACGCTGCCGACATCGACACGGCCCGCGCCGAAGCGGCCCTGCAAAGAGCCCTGCGCCGCCTGGACGTCGCCGAAAAATACGGCAAGCAATAGAACTACAAAAAGCTGTCGCTTATGCGGCAGCTTTTTTGTAGTTCGTTTGTCGTTTGTCGTTCATCGTTTGTCGAAGATTTAACCCATGCGACCAACGATGAACGATGAACGAACTACGGCAGAAAAATCACGAACCACGGCAAACGGCAAACGAACCACCATCCATTGACTTTTCCCTCTATCTCTGCTATGATAGGGGACGTACAAATACATAGGCGATGCAGGAGAGTAAGTACGTATCATCATCAGCGAAGCAGGGAGAGTGTGAGCCTGCTGCCGATGCGGAAGGCGCTCTGAAGGCCGCGGCCGGAAGTCATTTTGATGTGTATGGCCGATGAATCAAGCGGGTCTTTTGACCAATCAGGGTGGAACCGCGGGTACGCATACTCGTCCCTGTAACATAGTTACTATGTTACAGGGACTTTTTGTATTTAGGAGGGAAAAGAATGAATTTTCAAGACATGATATTTGCATTGAAGAACTTTTGGTCTTCTCAGGGCTGTATCATCTATGAACCGTATGATGTAGAAAAAGGGGCAGGGACCATGAACCCGGCTACGTTCCTGCGCACGCTCGGGCCGGAACCGTGGCATGTTGCTTACGTCGAACCGTCGCGCCGCCCGGCTGACGGCCGTTATGGCGACAACCCGAACCGCCTGTACCAGCATCATCAGTTCCAGGTCATTTGCAAACCGTCGCCGGACAACATCCAGGAACTCTATTTGAAGAGCCTGGAAACACTGGGCATCAACCCGGCCGAACACGACATCCGCTTCGTCGAAGATAACTGGGAATCGCCGACCCTCGGCGCCTGGGGCCTGGGCTGGGAAGTCTGGCTCGACGGCATGGAAGTCACGCAGTTCACCTATTTCCAGCAGGTCGGCGGCATCGACGTCGCTCCGGTCTCGTCGGAAATCACATACGGCATGGAACGCCTGGCTATGTACATCCAGGGCGTCGAAAATGTCTATGACCTCAAATGGAATGAAGACGTCACCTACGGCGATATCTTCCATCAGAACGAAGTCGAACAGTCGACGTATGCTTTTGAATTGAGCAATGCCGACCTCTTGTTCCACCTCTTCGATGAATACGAAAAAGAAGCGATGCGGGTCATCAAAGCCGGCTTCGTCCTTCCGGCTTATGACTACGTATTGAAATGCTCGCACACGTTCAACCTCCTCGACGCCCGCGGCGCCATCAGCGTCAGCGAACGAGCTGCTTTCATCGGCCGCGTCCGCAACATGGCCCGGGCCTGCGCCAAAGCGTACTTGGAACAGCGTGAAAAATTAGGCTTCCCGATGCTTAACAAGGAGGAAAAATAAGATGAGCAAAGATTTGTTACTTGAAATCGGTACTGAAGAAATCCCGGCTCATTATATGCCGAGTATCCTGTCCCAGGTCAAGGACCTGGCCGGGAAATCCTTTGGCGAAGCCCATATCGCCTACGAATCGATCCGTACCCTCGGTACGCCGCGCCGCATCGCCCTCATCATGAAGGGCGTCGCTGAAAAACAGGCCGACGTATCGGCTAAACATAAAGGCCCGTCGGTCAAGATCGCTTACGACGCCGACGGCAATCCGACCAAAGCGGCCATGGGGTTTGCCCGGGGCCAGAAAATCGACGTCCAGGACCTGGTCGTCGAAGACGGCTATGTCTATGCCAACGTCACCAGCGTCGGTGCTGAAACAGCCGGCCTCCTGCCGGACCTCATGAAGGGTATCGTCACGGGCCTCAATTTCCCCAAGAGCATGCACTGGGGCAGCCTGGACTTCCACTTCGTCCGTCCTATCCGCTGGTTCGTCGCCCTCTTCGATAAAGACGTCATCCCCTTTGAACTGGCCGAGGTCAAATCGGGCAAGATCAGCCGCGGCCACCGCTTCCTGGGCACGGGTGATTTCGAAATCGAAAGCCCGGCAGCTTACGAAGAAACGTGCAAGGAACACTTCCTCATCGTCGACCCGGAAGTCCGCAAGCAGATGATCCTCGACGGCTTGCAGAAGCTGGCTGACGAAAAGGGCGGTACCATCATCATGGACGACGACCTCTTGGAAGAAGTCGTCTACCTCGTCGAATATCCGACAGCTCTCTGCGGCGAATTTGATGAAGATTACCTGAAACTGCCGGAAGCGGCCATCATCACGCCGATGAAGGACCACCAGCGTTATTTCCCTATGCGCGATAAAGACGGCAAGCTCATGAACCTCTTCCTGACCGTCCGCAACGGCAACGATTACCATCTGGAAACGGTCCAGCACGGCAACGAACGCGTCCTCCGCGCCCGCCTGGATGATGCCAAGTTCTTCTTTGAAGAAGATAAGAAACATCACCTCGTCGATTACACGGAAAAACTGAAGAAAATCGTCTTCCAGGATGGCCTGGGCACGCTTTACGACAAAGCCCAGCGCCTGGAAAAGATTACGGTCTTCCTCAATCATAAACTCGACCTCGGCCTGGACGATGCCAAATTACAGCGCGCTTCGCTCCTGGCGAAAGCCGACCTGGCTACGCAGATGGTCATGGAATTTACGGAACTCCAGGGCGTCATGGGCAAGGAATATGCCCTCATCGACGGCGAAGATAAAGGCGTTGCCGAAGCCATCAACGAACAGTACCAGCCGCGTTTTGCCGGTGACGTCCTGCCGCAGACCGACATGGGCAAGGTCTTGGGCATTGCCGATAAATTCGATACCATTACGGGCATGTTCAGCCGCGGCTTCATTCCGACCGGTTCTCAGGACCCCTTCGCCCTGCGCCGCCAGACCATCGGTATCCTCAACATCCTCATGGATGCCGGCTGGAACCTCAACTGCCATGAAGTCTTTGCCTTCGTCCTCAGCCTCCTCGGCGTAGAAGGGGAAGACGCAGCCAAAGTCATGGGCCAGCTCGACGATTACTTCACGCTGCGCCTGAAGAACATCTTCCAGGATAAAGGCATGGATTACCACATCATCGACTGCGTCCTGGCTTCGGATACGCTCAACGCCTACGAAGAAGCCCGCCGTGCCCAGGCCCTCATCGATGCCGACATCATGGGCAAGACCGACCTCTTGCAGGCCTTCACCCGCGTCAGCAACATGATCAAAGGCGCCGACAATACCGACGTCAACCCGGACCTCTTCGAAACAGAAGAGGAAAAAGCCCTCTACAGCGCCTGCCAGGCTATGCAGGTCAACTTGCCGCAGAAATACGCTGTCTATGACTACGAAGGCGTAGCCGAAGTCCTTTCCGAAGGCATTGCGGCTATCAACGATTTCTTGGACAACGTCCTGGTCATGCACAAAGATGAAGCTGTCAAAGAAAACCGTCTCCATCTCCTGGCCTTGACCTACAGCCTCATCCAGCCCTTAGGCGACATCAAGAAATTGGCGTAATTTCGTGGTTAGTGGCTAGTGGTTCGTCTCGGACTCAGATGCCGCTGCGCGGCGACAAATTCAAATGAACAACGACGCTTCGGGATATCCTCAGCGCGTAGCGGGCCGCCTTCACAGGACGGCCCCTACGGATGCAACGCTGCGCGGCGACAGACTCAGGTGGACAACATCGCCTCGAGTAACCCTCGGCTCGTAAAAAGCAAACTCTCAGTCAGCAGAGCTGGTTCAATGGGCCGGAGAGGTTGATTGTACTTTCGACGACCCGCCGCGAATCCTGCGGATAAAGCGGAAATTCCATGGCCAAAAATGAAAAATATGATATAATAATAGGGAGTATTGCAGGAGCTGTCTTCACTCGACAGCTCCTTTTCCGCATCTACCATAAAGGAGTGATCATTATGAAATTCAAGAATCTCGTCATGTTGGCCGCTGCCCTTACCTGCATTGCGGGCTCGACGGTCATGGCTGAAGAAAAAGTGAGCATCAAGAGTGCCAGTGCCGACAGCTATGAAGTCGTCCAGGTCATGACGACAAAAGACAAGAAGTACTATCAGTACTATAACAGCGCCTATCAGTATGCCGTCGATATCCCCCGGGCTGCTACGACAGCTGACATGAACGCCGACGGCGACGGCTGCTATTTCCAGGACCCCAAAGACGATGCCGTCTACATGACCTATGCAGCCAAGAACACCATGGGCTTTACTATCGACGAACTCTACAACATGGCTTTGGGCATGAACGGTTCGCCGACCTTGACGACCAACATCAAGACCAAGAATAGCTATGCCATCGGCTGGACGGACGGCAAGAAATCCTATTACCACGAACTCTACATCAACGACAAGAACAAGACCTACACGGCCTTCTCCGTCACCTATCCGACCAGCAAGAAAGATAAGTACCAGGCCATCATCGCCCACATGTCCCGCAGCTTCATGCCGAACGTACAAATGTAATGGATAATATGGGGAAACCCCTTTACAGGACCGTGTCTTTATGGTATAATTCCCTTGTTAATTTAGGCAGTCCTCTGTCCGGTAACACGATTGTCGTGAAAGGTGGCGGCAACGGGGGCACGAATGTCTTATAGGAGGAAAAAAGAAATGAACATTATCAGCGTACTTGAACAGGAACAGCTTCGTGACGATATCCCGGCATTTCGCCCTGGTGATACAGTCAAAGTTCACGTAAAGGTTGTCGAAGGCAATCGCGAACGTGTACAGATTTTTGAAGGTGTCGTTATTGGCCGTCAGAACGGCGGTGTCCGCGAAACTTTCACTGTCCGCCGCGTTTCCTACGGTGTTGGTGTTGAACGTACTTTCTTGGTACATTCCCCGCGCCTCGCTAAAATCGAAGTCGTTCGCCACGGTATCGTCCGTCGTGCAAAATTGCACTACCTCCGTGGTCTTACAGGCAAAGCTGCCCGTATCCGCGAACGTCGGTAATTCATTGGCAAGAACACTTGAAAAAGAGGTTGACCCACGAAGATGGCTTCGCGGGCCAGCCTCTTTTTTCATGGCTCCATCGTAGGGGCCGTCCCAAAGGGCGGCCCGCCGTGCCCAACCTCTCAGTCAGCTGCGCTGACAGCTCCCCTACAAAGGGAGCCAAAGCCTCTCCTCATAGGCCCTTTTTGGCCCGTCAGGTGCTGACCGCAGGGAAGTGCAAGACGGTTGCCAAAACGGAGAGCCGAGCTGGAGGTGGCACGAAGCACAAATTCCCGTAAAGTCGGCGGTTGTCACTGCGCCAAAGCCTCTCCTCATAGGAGAGGTGGCCCGAAGGGCCGGAGAGGTTGGTCTTAAACAAATGGGCCATCCTGCGGTTCAGGATATCGTGCACTCATATTGTTAACCATTATACAAGTGAAAACGAGTTGACTACAATCACGACAGCGAGTATAATAATCCCATAGTTCACAATAAAAATAGGGAGTGGGTTAACAATGAATACGATAGCAGCACTGGCAGATAGCATTATACAGGGGTACCGCATCCAGCGCGGTGATGATTTGTCGATTTTCCTGGAAGCGCCTTTGGAGGAATTGCAGAAGGGAGCCGGTATTTTACAGCGCCATTTCTGTGGCAATCACGTCGATTTCTGCACCATCATCAATGGCCGCAGCGGCCGTTGTGGGGAAGACTGCAAATACTGTGCCCAGGCGGCCTGCCATCATACGGGCTGTGACGAATACGGTTTCTTGCCGAAAGAAGAAATCATCGCCAACGCTAAGGCCAATCAGGATGCCGGCGCCAACCGTTTTGCCATCGTCACGTCCGGCCGGGCTTTGACCGGCGCCGATTTTGAAAAGGCCCTGGACGCATACCGCACGATGAAGCAGACCCTGCACATCGACCTCTGTGCTTCTCACGGCCTGCTCACGCCGGAACAATTGCACCGCCTCCATGAAACGGGTGTCACCAGTTACCATCACAACATCGAAACGTCGCGGCGTTTCTTTCCGCATATCTGTACGACCCACACTTATGACGACCGCATCCGCACCATCAAGGCCGCCCAGAAAGAAGGACTCTGCGTCTGCTCCGGCGGCATCATCGGCATGGGTGAAACCTGGGAAGACCGCCTGGATATGGCCATCAGCCTGGCCGAACTGGGCATCCAGTCCATTCCCATCAACGCCCTCATGCCCATTCCCGGCACGCCCTTGGAACATCGGACCCAACTCGACAGCCGCGACATCCTTCGCACGATCGCCTTCTTCCGCTTCATCAATCCCGAAGCCAACATCCGCCTGGCGGCAGGCCGCAAACTCCTGCCGGAAAACGGCGCTACGGCTCTCCTCAGCGGCGCGTCGGCGTCCATCACGGGCAACATGCTCACCACCTCGGGCTCGACCATCGTCGAAGACATGGCCATGCTAAAGCGTCTGGGCCTCAGTAACCAGGACTTGGGCGAAAACAGCATGTGCGGACCGAGATGATCGTTGATCGTAGTTCGTTCGTCGTTCATCGCCTCGGACTCAGATGGCGCTGCGCGCCTTTCGACTCAAACTGATAATGCGTCCTCGGGTATCCCCTGCGGTGCATAGCGGGCGCCCCACGCGGTCGCCCCTACGATACGGGCGATGCTGCGTAATTATGTAACGATCGCTTTTGGGCGATTATAAAAAAATCCACAGCCGTAGGCTTGTGCCGTAGGGGCGCCCATAACCGGGCGCCCGCGCGAATCCTGTGCACAGCCGTATCCATGACGAACAGCACATGCTTTTCCGGCCTGCGGCGCCGCCAGGCGCCATTTCCCTCGACGAACGATGAACGACCTACGACGAACGATACGCCATCCCCCTAGCCACTCATTCTTGTCTATGGTATAATACAAAGGATAAATAAATACATTCAGATAAATTTTCAATGAGGTGATTATCGTGGCAAAACAGATTTTTGTTACCGGTCATAAGAGCCCGGACACGGACTCCATTTGTTCTTCTATTGCTTATGCAAAATTGAAACAGTTACAGGGCATCGACGCTACGCCGATCCGCGCAGGCGAACCGAATAAGGAAACGGCCTTTGCCCTTGACTATTTCCACGTCGCTCCCCAGCCGTTGGTCAAGGATTTCTACGTCAAAGTCAGCGAAGCTGTCCACACGGAAGTAGAAGCCCTTCCGGTCAGCGCTAGCCTGAAAGATGCTGCCAAATGGTTCGCATCCCACGAAAGCGATGTCGCTCCCGTTGCCGACAACGGTCAGTTCGTCGGCGTCATCGAAAAGAGCCAGCTCGCTGATGAATTCATCAAGACCGTTATGGGTGAAGAATTGAGCACGGTCAAAGCTTTGGCCCACGACCCGGAATTGTTCTTCAAACCGACCGATAACGGTCACGATATCCCGGCTGATGGCAAATATGCTGTCGTCGAAAATGGTAAATACGTCGGCATGATTTGTGCAGACTGCGTCGCTGCTGCTGAAAAACAGCCGGTCATCCTCGTCGACCACAACGAAAAGAAACAGATCATCGACGGCATTGATGAAGCATCCATCGTCGGCGTCATCGACCATCACCGTATCGGCGGCACCTTGGAAACGGCTGGCCCTATTTCCATCCTCTTCAAACCCGTCGGCTGCACGGCTACCATCGTCACGGGCTTGTATGAACAGGCTAAGATCGACATCCCGAAAGACATTGCGGGCCTGCTCTTGTCGGCTGTCATTTCCGATACGGTCCTCTTCCGCTCGCCGACCTGCACGCCGGCTGACCGCGAAGCGGCCGAAAAATTGGCTAACATCGCTGGCGTAGACATGGAAAAATATGGCATGGAAATGCTCAAAGCCGGTGCTAACGTCTCCGATTTGACGCCGGACCAGATCGTCCACAACGACATGAAAGAATTTTCCAGCGGCAATACGACCTTCACAGTGGCTCAGGTCCAGGTCATGGATACGACAGACCTCCTCGACCAGAAACAGGTCCTGCTCAACGCCTTGGAAAAATTGCGCGCTGAACACGATTACGCCGCTTCCTTCTTGATGATCACCAGCATCATCGACGAATCGACGAACCTCATCTTCGCCGGCAATATGGACGACGTCGTCAGCAGTGCCTTCGGCAAAGACGTCCTCGACAAGGAAGTCTACCTGCCCAAGGTCATGAGCCGTAAGAAACAGGTCATTCCGCCTATCCTTTCGGCAATGAAATAAGTGATGATTTTCAGAGGCCCCATCGACACGGTGTGGGCCTTTTTATCTGTAAAAGGGGAATAATGCATGAATCCTATTTTTGATACCCTCAACGACCGCCAGTGTGAAGCCGTCAAGCATACCGAAGGGCCGCTGCTGATTACGGCTGGCGCCGGTTCGGGCAAGACCAAGGTCCTGACCTGCCGCATTGCCCACCTCCTGGAACTGGGCGTCGCGCCGTACCGCATCCTGGCCATTACCTTCACCAATAAGGCTGCCAAGGAAATGAAGGAACGCGTGACCAACCTCGTCGGCGCCCAGGCGGACAGCATCTGGCTGAGCACGTTCCATTCGTTCTGTGCCAAGCTGCTGCGCTTTGAAGTCGACGGCTTCCACGGCTATACGCGGAATTTCACCATTTACGACTCGTCAGACCAGTTGGTCCTGGTCAAGGACTGCTTGAAAAAGCTCAACCTCGACGACAAGCAGTTCATGCCGCGGTCCGTCTTGGGGACCATTTCGTCGGCTAAGAACGTCCTCATGGACGCCAAGGCCTTTGCGGCGAAAGCCTCCGATTTCTACGAACAGAAAGTAGCCGACGTCTACGCCTTGTACCAAGAAAAGCTGCGGGAAAACAATGCAGTCGACTTCGACGACCTCTTGTTCCTGGCCGTGCGCCTTTTGCAGGAAAAGGAAGATGTTCGGGAAAAGTACCAGTCCCGTTTCCAATACATCTTGGTCGACGAATACCAGGATACAAACCATGCCCAATACGCCTTGACCAAAATCCTGGCTGCCCGCTGGCGCAACATCTGCGTCGTCGGCGATGCGGACCAGAGCATTTACGCCTGGCGTGGTGCTGATATTCGCAATATCATCGACTTTACCCGGGACTATCCCGATGCGGCATCGATTAAATTGGAACAGAACTACCGCTCGACAAAGACCATCCTCCACGCCGCCAATGCCGTCATCGACAATAACGAAAGCCGGCCCAAGAAGACATTGTGGACGGAAAACCCGGCAGGGAACAAGATTATCCATTACCAGGCCCAGACGGAACACGATGAAGCTGACTACATTGCCGGCATCATCTATAACCGCCACGAAATCAGCCATGAACCGTATGGCGATATGGCCATCCTCTTTAGGACTAACGCCCAGTCCCGTGTCCTCGAAGAAAAACTCATGCGCTATGCCATTCCCTATACCATGGTCGGCGGCACCAAGTTCTACGACCGCAAGGAAATCAAAGACGTCCTGGCCTATTTGCGATTGCTCTACAACCCGGAAGACAGCCTGAGCCTGACGCGTATCATCAACGTGCCGAAACGGAACATCGGCGCCACGACGATGGAACACGTCGCAGCCTATGCGGAAGAACAGGGCATATCCTTGTTTGAAGCCCTGTCGTCGACGGACGAGATTCCCGTCACCAAACGAGCCCGGACATCGTTGGAAAACTTCGCCGCTATGATTTTCGACCTCCTCAACGACATCGAAGGCAAAGATGTCTTGAGCCTCATCGAAACGGTCATCAAACAGACTGGCTACGGTGATATGCTCGATAAAGAAGCGGAACACGACCCGCAAGGCGAAAGCCGCAAGGAAAATGTCGGCGAATTCCTGTCTGTCGCCAAAGATTACATGGACAGCAATCCCGACGGCAACCTCCAGGACTTTTTGGAAAACGTCGCCCTGGTCAGTGATGTCGATGATTTTGAAAGCAGCGATTCCAAAGTGACCCTCATGACTCTCCACGCCGCCAAGGGGTTGGAATTCCCTGTCGTCTTCCTGACCGGCCTCGACGAAGGCCTGTTCCCACACAGCCGGACCCTGCTGGACCCGGCGCAAGTCGAAGAAGAACGGCGTCTGGCCTACGTCGGCATTACCCGGGCAGAACGGCAGCTCTACGTGACCAATGCCATTACGCGGACCATGTACGGCCGCATCTCGGCGTATATGCCCAGCCGCTTCTTGGCGGAAATTCCACCGCAGCTCATGGAAGACTACCATCGCAAGAGCGCCATGCCCCAGAGCCGGACGACGGCCGTGCCTGGGAAACAACGCGTCTCCATCCTGACCAAGCCCGTCGCGTCGAGCCTGCCGAAAAAACACGCCGTGACCGACACCTTTGCCAAAGGCGACAAAGTCCGCCACAAAATCTGGGGCATCGGTACCGTCCTCGACGTCATCGGCGAAGGGCCGAACATGCAGATGAAAATCCAATTCCCGACCAAAGGCGTCCGCCAAGTCGTCGTAAAATACGCCCCCTTAGAGAAAATATAATAGGGGCCGCCTCGGAATCAGATGCCGCTGTGCGGCGGCAGACTCAAACTGACAACGACGCCTCGGGAAACCCTCAGCTCGTAAAAAGCAACCTCTCAGTCAGCAGAGCTGCCAGCTCCCCTACAAAGGGAGCCTAAGCCTCCCCTCATAGGCCCTTTTTGGCCCGTCAGGTGCTGACCATAGGGAAGCGCAGGACGGTTGCCAAAACAGAGAGCCGAGCTGGAGGTGGCCCAACGGGCCGGAGAGGTTGCTTGTGCTTTTGCAGGCCGCCTCGGGAAGCTCTCGGCTCGTAAAAATACCCCCAATCGGGGCCTTCGTAGGGGACGGCCAAAGGGCGTCCCGCCACAGATGTTGTGAGTATGTCTTTGCAGATAAGTGGGAACGATTTTCAGGAATAAAGGAGGAACTCATGGATACTGAAAAAGCGCGGCTCTTGGAGCTGCGCAAGAAAATAGATGAATTGAGTTATCAGTATTACACCCTCGACAAACCGACGGTGACTGATTATGAATACGATATGATGTACCGGGAACTGGAAAACATCGAAAAAGCCCATCCCGACTGGGTCACGCCCGATTCGCCGACACAGCGTGTAGGTTCCAAGATTTCCGGCGGTTTTGAAAAATACACTCACGACCGGCCCATGCTCAGCTTGGGCGACGTCTTCAGCGACGATGAATTACGGGAATTCGACCAGCGCGTCCGCAGCGATTTAGGCGGTGAAGCTTTGGAATACGTCGTCGAACTGAAAATCGATGGCCTGGCAGTCAACCTCATTTACGAACAGGGCCAGTTCATCCGCGGCGTCACCCGCGGCGACGGCGTCGTCGGCGAAGACATTACCAACAACGTGCGCACCATCCGCACCATACCCTTACATATCGCCAGCGATTCGCCGCATATCGAAATCCGCGGCGAAGTCTACATGCCCATCACGTCATTTGAAGCCTTGAACCAGCAGCGCCGGGACGACGAACTGGAACCCTTTGCCAATCCCCGCAACGCCGCTGCCGGCTCCCTGCGCCAGCTCGACCCGCGCATTACGGCCCAGCGTAAACTGGCCTTCTTTGCCTATGCCTTGGGAGGCAACAGCGGCATTGAAATCCATAGCCAGGAAGAACTGCTCCAGGATTTGGCCCAGTTCCATTTCCAGGTCAATCCGGAATACCGCAAGTTTACGGACATCGAAGACGTCATCACCTTTATCCACAGCTGGGACGACCGTCGCGACAGCCTGCCTTATGCGACAGACGGCATGGTCGTCAAAGTCAACTCCTTTGCCCAGCAGACCCGCCTGGGCAATACCGCCAAGATTCCCCGCTGGGCCATTGCCTATAAATTCCCGCCTGAACAGGCCAAGACGAAAGTACTCGGCATTTCCGTCAGCCTCGGCCGGACAGGCGTCCTGACGCCGGCTGCCGACCTCGAACCGGTCCACCTGGCTGGGACGACGGTCAAGCGGGCGACGCTGCACAACGAAGATTACATCAAAGAAAAAGATATCCGCATCGGCGATACCGTCGTCATCCAGAAAGCCGGTGAAATTATCCCGGAAGTCGTCCGCTCTTTGCCGGAACGGCGTGACGGTTCGGAAACAGTCTTCACCATGCCGACGACCTGCCCGGCCTGCGGCAGCCCCGTCGTCCGCCGCGAAGGGGAAGCGGCCTGGCGCTGCACTAACCCGGACTGCCCGGCAGTCATCGGTGAAAAAATCGCCCACTTCGTCTCCCGCGATGCCATGAACATCGACGGCCTGGGCGACGCCATCGTCCAGCAGCTCCTGGCTCAGGGGCTCATTCACGACGTAGCCGACATCTACGGCTTGACTAAAGAAGAACTAGTCGACCTCGAAGGCTTCGGCGAAAAATCAGCCGATAACCTGCTCAAAGCCATCGAAACGAGCAAGTCCGTCGGCCTGGCCCGGGTCCTCTTTGCCTTGGGCATCCGCTTCGTCGGAGCCAAAGCTGGCCGCGTCCTGGCTGAATCCTTCGGCTCTGTCGACGCCCTCATGAAAGCCAGCACGGAAGACCTGACGGCCATCGATGACATTGGCCCGCGCATTGCCGACAGCATCGTAGCTTATTTCCGCGATGCCAAGAACCAGGCCCTCATCGAAAAATTGCGCGCCCACGGCGTGGACATGACGGCGGAAAAGAAGCAGCTCATCAACACGACTTTCGACGGGGAAATCGTCGTCCTCACCGGCAAACTGCAGATGTTCAGCCGCAAGGAAGCCGAACAGGCCGTCGAAGCGCGAGGCGGTAAATGCACGTCCTCTGTCACCAAGAAGACCACCCTCGTCGTCGTCGGAGCCGACCCGGGCAGCAAATACGAAAAAGCCAAGAAACTGGGCACGCCCATCATCAGCGAAGCTGAATTCAAAGAATGGCTGGAACGCTGAGAAAGTGGACAGATGTTTAAATTTTCGTTATAATTGAAAGAGTGCATGAAACCAATAAATAGCCAGTAACCACAAAATATTAACAACGTAAAAGGGACTGTCGCACGAGGCTTCTGCCATCATGCGCAGTCCCTTTTCACTTCAAACCCAAAAAGGAGGAGCTGTTTTGGAGACGCTATCGACAAAAGGATCTATTTCCATTAAAAATAAATACAGTAATGAACTCCTGCCGGTGGTTGGGGTTATTGCCGATTATATGGCTATCTGGCTGGCCGAATATGTCTCTTATGGATTGCGGGCTTTTTGGGTTCCAGAAACGCATTTTCACCTATCCTGGCTCAGTATCCATGTTATTATACCCGTCGTATATATCCTTTTTTTACACATCCATCATCTGTATACACGGCGCATGCAGTTCTGGCAGGTCATTTCCGGTATCTTTAAATCGATATTTTATGCCATTGCCTTACTGATTTTTTTCATCTATATTGCCCAGACAGCGGCATCGACGTCGCGCCTCTTCGTGGCTTTACTGTGGCTGACTTCTTTTGTTTTCCTCGTGGCAGAACGCTACTTCGTCAAACATATCCTGGGGCATTTCAAGCTGCTCCAGCTGCCGGTCCTCATCATGGGGGCTGGCAAGACGGCAGCTATCGTCTTGGACTACTTCAAACACGATACGGGCGTCAGCTATGACTTCATCGGCTATCTGGAAGACTATACGCCGGAAGCGAAGGTAGCGGCTATGATGCCTAACTTAGGCCGTTTTGAAGATGCTGAAGCCGTCATTCGCCAGACTGGGGTCCAGCACGTCATGGTCATCGCACCGGGCCTTAGCAGCGACGCCGTCCAGGACATCGTCTATCGCGTCCAGCCGCTGGTCAAGAAAGTCGCCTTCATCCCCGATATGGGCAGCCTGCCCTTGGCAACGCTCGATACGGAAAGCCTCATAGACGGTCATATCGTCTCCTTCAGCTTCCGCAACAATTTGGCCCTCTGGTACAACCGGGCTGTTAAACGCGTCTTTGATGTCGTCTGTACCCTCATCGGCATCATCTGCCTGTCGCCGTTCTTTTTGGCCATTGCCCTGTGGATTTATAAGGATTCGCCGGGACCGATTATCTTCAAGCATCGCCGCGTCGGCCGGAACGGCAAAGAATTCAACTGTTATAAATTCCGCAGTATGTGCGTCGACGCCGACGTGAAACTGAAAGAACTTTTGGAACGTGACCCTGAGGCCCGGAAAGAATGGGAAACAGAATTCAAACTGAAAAATGACCCACGCATCACCAAGAGCGGGGCCTTCTTGCGCAAGACCAGCCTGGACGAACTGCCGCAGGTCTTTAACGTCCTCAAGGGTGAAATGAGCCTCGTCGGCCCGCGGCCCATCATCCAGGATGAAGTCCCAAAATACGGCCCGTACATCAAAGACTTCTACATGGTACGCCCCGGCGTCACCGGCATGTGGCAGACCAGTGGCCGCAGCGACACGACCTACGAAGAGCGCGTCCAGATGGACACTTGGTACGTCCGCAACTGGAACGTCTGGTTCGACATCGTCCTAATCTGGCGCACCATCGCCGTCGTCTTAAAGCACAAAGGAGCCTATTAACCTCGGATTCAGATGCCGCTGCGCGGCAACAAACTCAAACTGACCACATCGCCTCGAGTACCCCTCGGCTCGTAAAAAATGGCCCCACTCGAGGTCTTCATAGGGGACGGCCAAAGGGCGTCCCGTCGTGAATCCTGTGTATAGCCGAAATTTATGACAAGAGGTACTCGGTTGTAATACAATCTTGAATCTGTTGCGGCGAAGCCGCATACGAGTCCGATGCCGCTACGCGGTGCAGTAAAAATGTCCCCGGCCGGGGGCTTTGTCGGGGGCGCCACGTGGGCGACCCGCCACAGAACTAGTGGGTATACCCAATACAGCTCTAATGGAGATGATTTCATCCAAATGAAATAGAAAGGAAATAGAAAGGATTGACCATTTTGTCTATTAAAATTATCGTTGCAGCTCACAAAAAGTACTGGATGCCGACAGATTCGGTTTATCTGCCCGTCCATGTTGGGGCTGAAGGTAAAGCTTCGATTGGTTATACGCCAGACAACACGGGCGACAATATCAGCTCCAAGAATCCTCATTTTTGTGAACTGACGGGCCTTTATTGGGCTTGGAAAAACTTGGATGCCGATTACCTGGGGCTTGTCCATTACCGCCGCTATTTTACGCGTAAAGAGGTCCATAACATCGAAGCCAAGAAAGACCAAATCTTGACTGAAAAAGAATGGCAGAAGCTCTTGTCTGAGCATCCTGTCATCGTTCCGGATAAGCGGAAATACTACATTGAAACGAACCGTTCCCACTATAACCATGCCCACCACCGAGAAGGGTTGGATGTGACGGAACAGATTATCAAAGAGCAGTGTCCGGAGTACCTGCCGGCCTTTGAAAAAGTCATGAATCGCACTTGGGCTCATATGTTCAACATGTTCGTCATGCGTCGCGATTATTTCAAAGGCTATCTGGAATGGCTCTTTTCCGTCCTCTTTGAGCTTGAAAGACGGATTGACATCACTGATTGGGATACTTATGATTCTCGCGTCTATGGCTTTGTAGCCGAACGGTTACTCGATGTCTGGCTTGAACATAATGGTATAGATTATATGGAACAAAATGTATCTTTTATGGAAAAGCAGGATTGGGTCAAAAAAGGTGGGCTGTTTTTGAAACGAAGATTTTTTGGAAATAATCAAATTGGCGTTTGATGTTAAATTTAATTGATATTATTTTTGGCTCTGTCACAACAAATGGTTGATTTTTGACGAGAAATAGCGTATAATAATAGTAAGAAACAGTACCACCGAAGGAGGTAATTGGATATGCCTACTATCAAAGACGCATTAGATATTATCGGTAAGTTGACTGTCGCAGAGCAGGAAAGCCTTAAAACAATGCTTTTAAGTCCTGCCTTTGTAAAGTCTTTGAATATTGAAGATTTCGTAGCAAAGGAACGCTTTGCAAATGGTCGTGTATGCCCTCTTTGTGGCTGTATCCATGTGGTTCGCAATGGTCATCGTAAAGATGGCACACAGCGATATGTATGTAAGGATTGTGGCAAGTCCTTCGTGATTGCTACGAACTCCATTGTGTCTGGTACAAGAAAAGACTTGTCCGTGTGGGAGCAGTACATTGATTGTATGATGAATGGCTTATCCATTCGTAAGACTGCTGTTGCTTGTGGGATTCACAGAAACACCGCATTCCTTTGGAGACACAAGATTTTGGATGCACTTCAGAATATGGCAGACGATGTTACCCTTGACGGCATTATTGAGGCTGACGAAACTTTTTTCGCCATCTCGTACAAGGGCAATCATAGCAAGAGTAAGACATTTGCTATGCCACGCAAGGCTCATAAGCGTGGTCATTCTACACATATCAGAGGCTTGTCCCAAGAAAAGGTATGTGTTCCTTGTGCGGTTAATAGGAATGGCTTGTCTATCTCCAAGATTACGAATACTGGTAGAGTTTCTACAAGAGATTTACATCATATTTATGATGGTAGGATTAAGACCAATTCCACTCTTGTTACGGACAAGATGAACTCCTATGTGAGATTTACAAATGCCAATGGCATTGACCTTGTGCAGTTAAAGACTGGCAAAGCCAAGAAAGGCATTTATAATATCCAACATATCAATAGCTACCATAGCCAGCTAAAGAGGTTTATGCGTGGCTTTAACGGTGTTTCTACCAAGTATCTGAACAACTATCTTGTGTGGAATAACCTTGTAAATTACGCCAAAGAAAGCGACATGGAGAAAAGGAACATCTTCTTAACTTTCGTTTTGGCAACATTGAAAACTGCTAAATGCAGAGATTTATCAAACAGACCAGCAGTTCCTCTGGTCGCCTAATTAGAATTTGTGGAGATGATAAGATGGTCAATATAACAGATGTAAAACAGATTCTTCAATTTGCAATAGATGCGGAGATTAAAGTCTTTCTTGATGGTGGCTGGGGTGTAGATGCTCTTCTTGGATATCAGTCAAGAGCCCATAATGATATTGACATTTTTGTAGAAAAGAACGATTATCAGAACTTTATAGAAATAATGAAAGCTAATGGCTTTTATGAGATTAAGATGGAATATACAACATTGAACCATACTGTATGGGAAGATTTGAAAAACAGAATTATTGATTTGCATTGTTTTGAATATACGGACGAAGGTGAAATTCTTTATGATGGGGATTGTTTTCCGGTAGAAACTTTTTCGGGTAAAGGAAGAATTGAGGAAATAGAGGTTTCCTGTATTGAACCATATAGTCAAGTAATGTTCCATCTGGGATACGAGTTTGATGAAAATGATGCACATGATGTGAAGTTATTGTGTGAGACACTTCATATCGAAATTCCAAATGAGTATAGATAACTGCAAATAACAGTTTGTAGGGGAGTTCTGATACTCCCCTATAAAAATGGCTATTTATCAACTGTTTGTTGTGACATAGCCTTATTTTTTAAGAAAATTTTGAATGAGGTTGATTGAATGGAACTTTTATCTACTATAATTGGAGGGATTATTGGCCTAAGTGGTGCTTTTGGCTCGACAATTTATGCCAATAAGAAAAAGATATACGATAAAGAGAAGAGATTAAGGGCTCAATTATTATATCTTATTGATTTATTTGAGCGCAATATGAATTTTTCTGAGGAAATTGACAAAGGGCAGAAAAATATTAATTCATTAATTTTAACTTCAGGTATTTTTATTTTGGATAGAAATTATAAGGATGATCTTCTATTTATTGAATTATCTGAAATAGATAAGCAAGTGATATTGTTTTGGCTCAAGCAGTGGGAAAAAATAGATGAAATATTATCAAAAGATAGGCATGATTTGAGGGTCGGATATGCTGTTTTTAAGAAACAATGCCCCAGTGAATATGACAAAATTAGTGAAGCATTACCAGCAATAAAAGAGATTGCTGAAAATAAATTAAAATAAGAAAATATGCTGTTGAAAAAGTTTTTTTACTATTTGGATGAACGTAGGCAGTAGCTGACAAATGAAGATAAATGTGATAAAATTGTTAAGATGTATGTGCTAAATATCACCTAATTTCGGAATTCTATTTGAGAAAGAAAGGGCCTATGTCGTTGGTGTGAATCCAATGGCAGTCGAAGACTATGTTTGAAAAATTATACTCTATAAAATTACCTATGGATGCAGCACGGCAAAGCCTTTATATAAAAGGAAACTTGTTGGATATCAAAGATGCTTCTATCTGCTTGAAGAAAAATCAGACTTTAGATTTTGCTACTTATTTTAATTTGTTTTCTGCCCGGAAATGGAAGATCTATACGTCTATTCGTGATGTACGTATACAGTTGCATATCCGAGGAAACTATAAAATAACGGTATATGAAGTTTCACAGCAACAAAAACGAGAATTATATAGTGAAACTGGTCATGACGATTATCAGAAAGACATCCCTTTAAAACCCTGCCAAGCTAATTTTATCACTTTTACGCTGACAGCCTTGGAAGAGGGCGTTCAATTTTGGGGTGGCGCTTATTACGGCCAATTTGAGGATGTTCAGAATACAGAAATTGGTATTATTATTTGTACGTTTAAACGGGAAGAATATGTGAAGCGGAATCTCAAGACGTTACAAGGACTGATGCAAGAGAACCCACATTTCCACGTCATGGTTATTGATAATGGACAGACATTACCAGAAATACGCAATGAACAATTACAAGTCATCCACAATCGTAATTATGGTGGCTCTGGTGGCTTTACCCGTGGTTTGATTGAACAAGTGAACCAGGGTACAAATAATTATGTCCTGATGATGGATGATGACATCCTTATCGAAACATCATCACTGGAACGGGTATATGCCTTATGCAGGCATATTAAGAGTCAATATGCTCAGCAGATGATTGCCGGATCCATGATGAGCATGGATGAACCGACTATTCAATATGAAAATACAGCCTATTGGGGAAAGATACGGTTACATGCTTTAGGTAAAAACTTCGATTTGACAAAAATGGAATATTTACTCCAGAATGATACAATACCTGAGGTTATTAATAAATATGCTGCGTGGTGGTTTTGCTGTATCCCTATAGTTGTTGTCAAGAAAAATGGTTATCCTTTGCCTGCTTTCATCAAAAGTGATGATATGGAATACGGCATTCGTAATCACCAGGATATTATCACCATGAATGGTGTTGGAGTATGGCATGAAACTTTTAATAAAAAAGAAAATGCAGTTGTTAATTACTTCAATGATCGGAATATGCTTATATTGAATCATTATGCATTTCATTGTGGACGCTGGAGCTTTTTAGGCACGGCATTAGGCCGACTTGGGAAACATATATTACGCCGAAATAAAACGGGGGTACGAATGTTTACTGTCGCTTTACAGGACTATCAAAATGGATATGAACAAATTACCTCTATTGATGCAGATGAAAAGTTAAAGCAAATACAGGAGTTCCATATTGATGAAAATATTTGTTGGACATTAGTAAAAAATTTAATCCTTATTTCCCAAACTTTTTGGAAGTATCAGTTTATACATAAGCAATACATAGAATTTCGTTGTAAGAATTTGAAGGCCCAACAGTTTTGGATAAATTATTTGCATTTATAACGAAGGAGTTTTTATGAATTATATTATACAGAATATCATTTTTCCTAATTATGAAGTTTGTGACGAAGAACAGATGTATTTCCGCAAACATGGTCATGTAGTACTGGAAAATGATGGTTTAAAATTAGACGAATATGCTAGTTGTGATTTTTCTACATATTTCAATTCGTTTTCTTTAAATAAGTGGTTAGAATACACCAAATTATCTAATTTAAAATTAACCATTTCTATAAAAGGAACTTTTATTATTGAAATATATTCCGCTTCTTGGTTCCATGAAGAGGCTATCCATGAATGTATAGGGAGATATACGGTTCATGCTGATCAGAAAAAAGCGTATCAGTTTCCTGTAGATATTTCTAAAAATAGTTCTATCTATTTCAAAATACAAGCTATCAATCAGTCTGGTTCTATATATAATGGGTATTATTCTACTGAAATTGACAAGGAAATGTTGAATTTGGTAAATATTGATCTAGTTATGTGTACGTTCAAACGTGAAAAATATGTCACTCGTAATATTGATTTGATTGTAAATGATTTTATTAAGAATAAAAATTATAATGGGGGCAATCATTTTAAAGTCAAAGTTGTTGATAATGGGAAAACACTTCCTGTTGAAAAAATGGAAATTCCAGGAATAGTACAAGTATTTCCTAATCTTAATGTGGGTGGATCTGGTGGCTTTTGTCGTGGCATGATTGAATCATTGCATGATAATACTTCGACGCATATCTTATTTATGGATGATGATGTGTTAGTCCAAGTAGAAGCTTTTGAAAAAACTTATAATTTTTTAACCTTGTTAAAAGATGACTACAAAAATGAATTTCTGGGTGGCGCTATGCTACGGTTGGATCAAAAGAATGTACAGCATGAAAATCTGGCTGGATTCAAGGGAAATCATTTGATTGGATTGAAACAAAACTTAAACTTGAATAAATACAAAAATGTTCTTTTTAATGAAAAAGAAGAACCGATTGCGAATACCTATTGTGCTTGGTGGTATTGTTGTATTCCCAAAAGCGTAGCCACCTTGGAAAATTTACCATATCCTTTTTTTATTCGCATGGATGATATAGAGTACTCTATCAGAAATATTCGTCAAGGTATTTCTCTAAATGGGATTGCCGTATGGCATGAGGCTTTTGACAAAAAATATTCTACTTTGATGGAAAATTATTTTATGTTTCGTAATAATCTTGTGGTTAACTGTATCCATCACACGGGTAATAAAAAAATGGCATTAAAATTCCTTTTACGCCGTTTTGCCCATGATATTTTTCGCTATGATTATAATGGAGCAGAACTATTACTTGAGGGAGTAGAAAACTTTCTCAAAGGACCTGATTTCTTTAAAACAGTAGATACTGTCAAAGATTTAAAAAAACATGGCAGTAAACAAGTCAAGATGAAGCCTATCGGTGAAATAACAGATATAGATATGTTGTATGAACAGTATTGTGTTGATTTGAAAAAATCGAAAGAAAGTCATCTCACTAAATTGATTCGTTTTGCAACTTTGAACGGACACCTGGTTCCTTCATTTTTTTTCCATTCAAATGGATTTGCTGAATATGGGTATGGAAATAATAGTAAAATGTACTTTTTGAAAAAAAATGTCATTGCTTGCGATTCTAATTTTGAGAGGGCTATTGTGCTCTCTATACGAAGAAAAAAGGCATTTCGATTATTCCTTCGTTGGCTCAAAGTGAGCCTTCGACTGAATGCTGACTATAATCGACTGGAAAAAGAATATAAATCAACTTTTTATGATATGACAAGTGAATCGTTTTGGATAAAGTATTTGAAAATATAAAATATTAAAATATATTATAGAGGAATAGCATGATAGAAAATATTATATTAAGATTAAAGAAAAATCAATTTCTATTTGAAGAGCTAGTCAAACGAGATTTTAAGCAAAAATACAAGCGTACTGCTTTAGGAATGGCATGGAGTATTTTATCACCATTAATTACGTTACTAGTTTTGAATATCATTTTTTCTAATTTTTTTGGCCAACGTATCCCACATTATACGATTTATCTATTTTGCGGAAATCTCCTTTTCTCTTACTTTAGCGAATCTACAAATGGTGGCATGAATTCCCTTATGGCAAATGCCGGAATTTTTAGTAAAGTGAATGTGCCTAAATATATTTTTTTATTGTCAAAGAATGTATCATCTTTAATTAATTTCGGTTTAACACTTATTATTTTTTTTGCATTCGTTTTTGCAGAAGGTTTGCCATTTACAGTAAAATTTTTATGCTTGTTATATCCGATTGGCTGTTTAATTATTTTTAATATTGGCATGGGACTAATTTTATCAGCACTTTTCGTTTTTTTTAGAGATATTGGCTATTTATATAGCATTTTAACGATGTTGATGATGTATGCGTCGGCTATTTTTTATAGTGTTGATATTTTGCCTGCACCGTATCAGCCTCTTTTTTTAGGAAATCCGATTTATGTTTATATTAAATATTTTAGGGAAATTGTTATTGATAGCCAGATTCCTAGCTTAGAATATCACGCATTATGTGCATTTTATGCTTTGCTTGCCCTAGGTATAGGTGGTTTTATCTATAAAAAGTATAACCATAAATTTTTATATTATATTTGAACCTGACTTGGAGAGGAGCAATCGTAGTGAGTATTATCAAAGCCGTAGGTGTGTCTATCCTCTATCTGACAGGTGACTTCAAGGATATTGGACTCAAAGAGTACGTCATGCGCAGATTAAAAGGAAAGTATCATGTAACTCAGTTTTGGGCTGACCGCAATATAAACTTTTCTTTGGAACGGGGTGACATGTTAGGCATTATTGGCACTAATGGGGCAGGAAAGTCAACCTTGTTAAAGGCTGTATCAGGTATTATGGTCCCGACAGAAGGACACATGGAAATCAATGGATCTGTAGCAGCATTATTGGAATTAGCTAGTGGTTTTGATCCGGAACTAACAGTGCGGGAAAATACATATCTTCGTGGAGCTATGCTGGGGTATACGCGAAAATTTATGAATGATAAGTATGAGGAAATCATAGATTTTGCGGAATTACAGGATTTCCAAGACCGTCCGTTTAAACAATTGTCAAGCGGCATGAAGAGTCGATTGGCTTTTTCCATAGCTTGCCTGGTCCATCCAGATATACTGATTCTGGATGAAGTATTGAGCGTAGGTGATGGGGCTTTTGCTAAAAAAAGTGGAGATAGGATGCGAGAAATTCTAAAAAGTGGTGTTACTGGCATTTTAGTTTCCCATTCAGTACCACAGGTAAGGAGCATGTGTAATAAAATTCTTTGGTTGGATCATGGGAAACAGATAGGCTTTACGAATCAGGTTGAGCTTTATTGTAATGCCTATGAGGAATTCCTTCACACTAAGAAACTGCCTAAATCTGATCAGGATATTAAAATGTTGGCTGAAGAATATAAAAATCGTTTAGAAAATTCCAAACAAAAAAATAAACAGACGGAAATTCAACGATTGGAAGAACTGTTATCTAGTAGCGATAAGCAAGCAGCCGTCCAAGCTTCTCTTCATACCTTGCAGATTTTGGCCCCAGAATTATTAAATGTGAAGATTAGCTAGTAAAAATTAAAGTCGTTCTATTCTGAAGAAAGGAAGGTGAATCAGTTGAATCCTATTGTATCTGTCATTATACCAGTATATAACCAGGAAAAGTATTTAGAGGAATGTCTGAAGAGTGTATGTCAGCAAACCTTACAAAATCTAGAAATTATTTGTATTGATGACGGGTCAACAGACAGCTCTCTTTCTATTTTAAAGGAATATCAAAACCAAGATTCCAGAATTAAAGTTCTGTCTCAACAAAATGGAGGAGCTGGTACAGCTCGTAACTTGGGAATGAAACATGCTTCTGGTACTTATTTGTCATTTTTAGACAGTGATGATTGCTTTGTTCCTGCCATGTTGGAAACTATGGTTACGGATATTGAAAATAATAATTCTGACGTAGTAGTTTGTCGTTCTGATTGTTTTGATACTGAAAGTAAAAAAGTAACACCTATGCCATGGAGTATTCGCGAAGATTTATTGCCACCTAAAACTGTTTTTAACAGTAAAGATATATATAAAGACTTTTTTGAGCTTTTTGTCTGGTGGCCATGGGATAAGCTTTTTAGGAAAAGTTTCATTGACTCTTTGAAAATATACTATCAAAATTTGCGGACAACCAATGATCTGTTTTTTGTCTGTGCTTCCGTACTTATGGCGGAACGGATTTCCTGTATTCCAGACATTTTGGTTCATCAAAGAATAAATCTCAAAACATCTTTATCTTCTACGAGAGAAAAATCTTGGGATAATTTTCTAAGTGCATTGACCAATTTAAAAGAATTTATAATCGAAAAGAATATCTATACGCAGTTTCAACAAGATTTTATAAATTATTGTTTAAACTTTTCCTTATGGCATCTTGACACAATAAAAGGGCATAGTTATACTGATCTTTACCAAGCGTTGAAAGAGAAGTGGTTTTACGAATTCGGAATAACGGAGCATAGCAGGGAGTATTATTATTGCCCTGAAAATTATGACAGGATGAAAGAAATAATGGATAAAAATCCTGAAGATATTTTATTTGAACGAATTCAGCGTTTGGAAGATGAACGGAATTTACTTGCTTTTGATTTATATAACATATCCTGTTCTTTTTCTTTTAAAATAGGGCGTTTACTAACTATGATACCTCGGTTAATTCGTGATTATTTAATATAATATATTTAATATAATAAATGAATCATTTTATCGTTGGAAAGAATAGACATCATTAAATCTTGAAAGGACAATAATACTATGACTGACATTTTTAATGAAAAACCAAAAGTATCTGTAATAGTACCAGTCTTTAATGCAGGTAATTATTTAGAGACTTGTTTAGAAAGCTTGATTAATCAGACGTTGCAAAATATTGAATTAATTTGTGTAGATGATGGATCTACTGATAATAGTATATCGATATTAAATAAATATGCCTCTATTGATTCTCGTATTAAAATTATTAAGCAAAAACAACTGTTTGCAGGAGTTGCCCGAAATAATGGAATGGAAGTCGCTCGTGGAGATTATTATATTTTTCTTGATGCTGATGATTTCTTTGAACTAGACTTATTAGAAAAAGCATACCAAAAAATAACAATGTTTGATGCAGATGTTTGTTTATTTAATGCAGATAGATTTGACAACCAGTCTCAAAAATTTACAAACGGTAATTTTTTGAATTTAAATTTTATACCACAAGAAATATTTAATAAGCATAGTTTAAAAGAACACTTATTTGATATTACGTCTGCATGTCCATGGACAAAAATGTTTTCGGCTAGATTTGTAAAAAAATATAAGCTTCAATTTCAATCTCTTCCAAGGGCTAATGATGTTTTTTTTGTTTTAACTGCTTTATATTTTGCGGAACGAATTGTGTTCTTAAATGAGATTTTAGTACATTATAGAGTCAATAATAATAATAGCCTCCAGAACAATAACAAAAAAACACCTACAGCATTTTTAGCTGCTCTAGATGCAGTTTTTAGTAAAATTGATTTTAAATCAAATTATATTATACAAGCGTTTGCGAATGTGGCGCTTGGTCATATTGCTTATAATCTGAGATCTTTGGAAGCAGTAGAAGCATATGAAGAATTTTACCAATTGGCTGATTTAATAAAAAGAAAATATTTGGAGAAGTTTTTCTTAAATAATAGAAATTACTCCTTCTTTACTAATAAAAGAGATATGCTTTATTTATCAGATAAAGGAATTTTAAATTTAACTAAATCATCGCAATCCCTAAAAAAAGTAGATGATACAGCTCCTATAGTTTCTTTTATTGTACCATTTTATAATTCTGAAGAATTTTTATCTGAATGCTTGGATAGTATTACATGCCAAACAGTAAGTGATATCGAAATTATATGCATTGATGATGCCTCAACAGATAACTCACTATATATAGTTGAAAATTATCAAAAAAAAGATAGTCGAATTACAGTGCTAAGAAATCAGTATAATAAAGGTGCTGGTGGAGCAAGAAATATAGGATTAGAAAAGGCTAGAGGAAAATATATTTGGTTTATTGATTCTGATGATTTTATTGATAAAGACTCCTTAAATAGACTTCTACCTATTTTGGAAGTGAATCAATTAGATTTGCTTGCTTTTGAAGCGTCTGCTTTTAAGAACGTAGATGGAAAATATACTTCAATAGATGAAGGGGCAATATCCCGTAATTGGCCAAAAAACAGAATTATATCAATACCTAACGATATAAATATGATTCCAGATACAATTGAAGGTAGTTCTGTAACTTATATTGCAAAAAGAGTTTTTGTAAATCGATATAGATTCAGGGAAAGTGTTGCTTTCGAAGATGCTGATTTTCAGTTTAAATTATATACGACCAATTCAAGAATGATGGTCATAAATTATAGACCATATCATAGAAGAATCACATATAATTCAACTACAGGATCTAATGCAAGTGGTATGAATAAAAAATGTATTCATGGTCGTTTAATGGCAGCATATAATTTAGCCTACTATATAAAAGAGAATAATATTCATTACAAATATGCAATTCAATGGTTAAATAAATGGGCAAAGTGGTCTATTTCTCTTTACCTAACCGACGAATCTATAAAAGATCCTAAAATAGACAAGATTGTCCTATTTTTACAAAAGGAACTCAAATTATTTACATTAGAAGAATTAGATGAGTATAGAAGTAACTTAATTCCTAAAATTATAGTCAGTCTTACTACGATTCCAGAACGAATTAATTCAGTTCATCATGTTATACAATCTTTGATTGATCAAATAACGAGAGCTGATGAGATTCATCTTTATTTAGCCAGTGATGATTTTTCCCAATACAATAATGAAATATTGCCGTTGAATCTTAAAAACTTGGCTAAAATTAATCCTAAATTTAAAATCATATTTTGTGACAACTTAAAACCTCATAAAAAATATTATTATGCAATGAAAAACAATCCTGATGCGATTGTAGTTACAGTGGATGATGATATTATTTATGACAATAAATTGCTTTCTGATTTGCTTTCAGCTTATTTACAACACCCTGATTGTATAATTTGTAGACGGGGACATACTATAAAAATGTATGATGAAGTGACAATTGCTCCCTATAAGAAATGGATGTTAACTGATAAAATCGTTAATAAACCTAGTCTTTTAATATTGCCAACAGGAGTAGGTGGAGTCCTTTATCCTCCTCATTCTCTCTCTAAATCTGTATTTGATAAAAACAAGATAAATCAGTTAGTTCCTTTAACAGACGATTTATGGTTAAAATGGATGGAGCTAAAAATAAATACACGATGCCTTTTGCTTCAAGATGAGGTTAATTTGAACTATATTGAAGGAACTCAGGATAACGCACTTTGGATTCAAAATGTAAATGAAAGTAAAAATGATACTGCTTTAAAAAATATAATAGAAAATGACACAGGCTTAAATATTGAAAATGAACATATTCTTAATCTATTGTTTAAAGAATATATAAATGATTTTCAGGAGTTAGGTGAAACTCAAGCTGCTGATGAATTGAGAAACATAAAAACTGGGTATTCATTCCGTATAGGTAGAATTATAACATGGGGACCACGCAAAGTTCGTGGGGGAGTACGTTGTCTAAAAGAACATGGTATAAAATATACCGCAAAACGTGTAATTGAGCACTTAGGCATTGATATGGGAACAGGAGATTTTAGAAGATAAAAATGGAAGTAGCAGTTTCAGTCATTATTCCCGTTTATAATGCGGAAAAATATCTTCCCGCATGTTTAGATAGTGTACGCCGACAATCCGTTCAAGGAATAGAGATCATCTGTGTTAATGATGGATCAACGGACGGGAGCTTGCAAATCCTAAAATCGTATGCCGAAAAAGATTCCAGAATCCAAGTTGTTTCACAAAAAAATCAGGGAGTTAGTGTAGCCAGAAATGAAGGCATGGGCGTAGCTACTGGAAAATACATTCAATTTCTTGACAGTGACGATATGCTGGAACCGGAGGCATTGGAGTATGCCATCCAGCAAATGGAAGAAAAGAACTTGGAAGTTTTTTATTTTGACGCCCGTGCTATTTTTGAATCGGCTCTGCTGGAAAGGGAAAAAAGCAACTATAAAACGTATTATCACCGGGAAAATCATTATCAGGATGTCCTGACAGGCAGCCAGCTTTTTACCGAATGGATCAAAGACGGGGGATTCCGCCCTAATGGGAACCTCCAAATGATCCGTCGGGATTTTCTGCTGCAAAGCGGTGTGAAATTTATACCGGGCATTGTCCAGGAAGACAATGCCTTCACGGCAGAAGTCATGCTTCATGCCCGACGGGTATGTCATGAAAATGAGGCTCTGTACATCCGCCGGGTCCGTTCAGATTCTATAATGACAAAACCCCAGGCTTTTATTAATGCCTATGGATACTTTCGTTGTGCCAGGGCTCTGGAAAGGTATTTTTTTAATCCCGCTATTTCAGGAGATACCTGCTCTGCTCTTCAGATTTTCTGCCAGACTCTCTTAAAAAATATGGAGGGAATCTATAGTAATATTTCAGAAGCAGAGAAAGAGAAGATACAAACTTTACCAGAAGAAGAAAGAGCAGCTATGTTGTATCTTTGCTGGTACAACGAACAGGCAGTCAAAAATAGGACTGAAATGATTAAAAAAGCAAGTGAATTGAAAGTCCTAAACGAGAAAAAGGAAATCCTTGCCAAACAATACCAAAAGGTAGCTGAGGATAAGCAGAGGCTGCAAAAGAAGCTTGAATCATTAGAAAAGCATCAGGAGATGTTAAAGGCTGATTTTACAGCTATACAGCAATCTCTTTCGTTTCGGTTGGGTAGGAAATTAACTTGGCTGCCACGGAAATTGAGAGATGCATTCATACGGTGAGGTGGAGGAAAATGGACAAAGTATCTATTATCATCCCTGCGTATAATGTGGAACACTATCTGGATCGATGCCTGCAATCTGTCGTTGGACAGACAGTTCCAGAAATTGAGATTTTGTGTATTGATGATGGTTCTACGGATCATTCTCCTGCAATCCTCGAAAAATGGGCAAAAGCGGATTCCCGGATTAAAGTAATCCATAAAAAGAATGGGGGAATTTCTTCAGCTCGGAACTTAGGCCTTGGTATGGCCCAAGGACCCTATCTTTTATTCGTGGATTCAGATGATTGGATTGAACCAGATACCGTAGAAACTGCCCTTTCCCATATGAAGGGAGAAGTGGATATTGTTTGTTGGGGAGCGGAAATCATTGCAGAAGGCCTGCCTTCTGATCATTTAGGTGTCATCCAGGCAAAGAAGTACCATAAGATCCAACTGACTGGTGAAAAAGCAATCTCCAATGATATTGTCAAACGTTCTACGGTCACCGTATGGAATAAGCTGTGGAAGAAATCAATTTTAGACCAGTTCGGCATACGGTTTACGGAAGGCCGGTACTTTGAAGACAATGATTTCACCCTCATGTATTTCGTCCATTGCCGGAAGGGATTTTATTTGGATCGGTATCTTTATCATTATATCCAACGGTCCCATTCAGTGATGGATCAGCTGACCCAGGGTACGTTCTGCCATACGATTGATTATTTGTATCTTTTTGACAGCCTTTATCACCATATGGTGAAATACCATATGGCAGAACAGTGGGCATCTCTTTTAACTCATCGCTACTCGGTTCAGCTACGTATCGCTTACCAATCAGCACCAAATGGATTGAAACCACAAATTCGGGAGATTGCTACTCAATTAACTGCTAGTTATGAAGACCGTTTTTTTACTTCCGATTGTGTAAAAAATGTACGCCAAAGAAAGTATTCATTGATTCGTGAAATGAATGATGTTTTTATTCCCTCAAAACCCGATTCAAATAAACTGAAACAGTCCTCACATTCCTGTAACAGAATTCAGAAAATCTGGAAATGTCTACAAAGACATGGTTTGTTGTATACTATCAAACGGATTGTTGAAAACGTCAGTATTGATATGAAAATCGAAGATTTTTATAAAAACAGATAGAAAGGAAATGAATTATCATGAAAATTGCAATTGCAGGTACAGGTTATGTTGGTTTGGCTAATGGAATGCTGCTTAGTCAGCATAATGAAGTGGTAGCACTGGATATTGTGCCAGAAAAAGTAGAAATGTTGAATAGGGGAGAATCTCCTATTGTCGACCAGGAAATCACTCGGTTTTTATCTGATCGACATTTGAATTTTAGAGCTACCTTAGATCCTAAAGATGCTTTTTCTGGTGCAGATTATGTTATCATATCGACTCCTACTAATTATGATGAGACTAAGAATTTTTTTGATACGTCTTCTGTAGAAGCTGTTATTCAAGAAGTTTGTACCATTGAGCCTCATGCTGTTATGGTGATTAAATCTACGGTGCCAGTTGGGTACACAGAAAAAGTTAAGAAACGATTCCATACGAATAATATTATTTTTTCTCCAGAGTTTTTGCGGGAAGGCAAAGCTTTATATGATAATTTGCACCCATCACGGATTGTTGTAGGGGAACAATCTGAACGAGCCAAGGTTTTTGCTGATTTATTAGCAGAAGGAGCTGTGAAGAAGGATATTCCGATTCTCTTTACGGGAGCAACAGAAGCAGAAGCTATCAAACTTTTTGCAAATACGTATTTGGCTTTACGAGTTGCTTACTTTAATGAACTGGATTCCTATGCTGAAATTAGAAAGTTAAATGCTCATCAGATTATAGAGGGTGTTTGCTTAGATCCACGGATTGGAGACTTTTACAATAACCCTTCTTTTGGCTATGGGGGATATTGCTTACCGAAAGATACAAAACAATTGTTAGCTAATTACCAAGATGTACCGCAGAATTTAATTGCAGCGATTGTAGCCTCTAATCGGACTCGTAAAGACCATATTGCTGATATGATTTTAGAAAAGCGTCCTAAATGTGTGGGAATTTATCGATTGACAATGAAGAAATCTTCTGACAATTTTCGGGCATCAGCAATTCAAGGGGTCATGAAGCGGATAAAAGCAAAGGGTATTCCAGTCATTGTATACGAACCCACTTTAAAAGAGAATACGTTTTTTCATTCGATTGTAATTCATGATTTAAATGAATTTAAGCGTCAGAGCGATATTATTATTGCCAATCGTTGGAACGAAGAATTGCGAGATGTCCAAGAAAAAGTCTATACAAGGGATATTTTTGATAGAGACTGAATTCTATTTGCGAGGTAAATAAAAAATATGGAAGATTCTTTCACTAATAAAAGATTGCCAGAATTTGATGTGGCCAAAGGAATTGCAATTATTTGCGTTATCTTAGGTCATTTGGAGATTTGGAATATTGTCCGTGTTGTTTATACTTTTCATATGCCAATTTTCTTTTTGATTAGTGGGTATTTTTTATCATGTCGAAAAGATATAATGGCTTTTATACGGGCAAAAGTGAGGCAATTAATTGTTCCTTATTATATAACGTGCCTTTTTATTTGTCTTTTTTCTATTCCTGTAAGTATTATCTTTGGCCGAAATGTTATTAATCAGCTTATAATTTGGATTTGTGGATCTATTTATGGTTCAGGTGCAGCACCGGGTATTTGGCACAGCTTTTCTTCCTTTATAGGTGCTTTATGGTTTTTGCTGGCTTTGTTTTGGGGGAGTTGTATTGTCCGCTATGTATTTGAAAATCACGAAAACAAGCTATTATTAAGTGGCAGCTGTATTGTTATTATTTCCTATGTAGGATGGGCCACTGCTCAAAAGGTATGGCTTCCTTTTTCTATTCAAGCAGGTATGATGGCGTCAGGCTTTATTTTTCTTGGCTATTTAGCAAGACGATATAGTGTATTATCGATAAAATATCCAAAGATTACCTATTTGTTTTTGATTGGGATTGTTACATGGTGTATAAAATTCTATAAAAATTTGGCAATGGTAAATTGTTCTTTTGAAAATGGATTTATGGATATATTAGGTGCTTTAGCCGCATCATTTCTCATTTTAAAAGCTTGCCAATGGATCATAGCAAAAAATATATTGCCTTCGATTATTAACATTTTAGCGTGGTATGGAAGATACAGCATTATTATTTTAGCTTTTCATATCATTGAATTGGATTTACTCCCTTGGAAAGAAATGAAAAATTTATTGCTTTCACAAGGATATTCTGTTTTAAGAATTATTATATTTTTTATTTTCGTTAAAATTTTATGGTCTACTTTAGGTACGTTAGTTGTGTTACGTATTCAGTGGTTACGAAATATTTATTTGGGAGACCGATAATTAAGATTATAATTAGTAGATTTAGGAGTGATGATTATGTACGATTATCTGATTGTTGGTAGCGGTTTATTTGGTTCCGTTTTTGCCCATGAAATGACGAAGGCTGGTAAGTCTTGTCTGGTTCTGGAACGGCGGGATCATGTGGGTGGCAATGTGTATTGTGAAGAAAAGGAAGGTATCCAGATTCATAAATATGGAGCTCATATTTTCCATACTTCAAATAAAGAGGTTTGGGATTATGTGAATCAGTTCGTGGAATTCAATAATTATGTCAATTCACCGGTAGCGAACTATAAGGGTGAGTTGTACAATCTGCCTTTCAATATGAATACTTTTACTAAGATGTGGGGCGTCGTCACGCCGAAGCAGGCAGCCGCCAAGATTGCCCAGCAGCGCCAGGAAGCGGGGATTGCGGAACCGAAGAATTTAGAAGAACAGGCTATTTCCCTTATCGGTACGGACATCTATACGAAACTGATCAAAGGCTACACGGAAAAACAGTGGGGACGGAGCTGCACGGAACTTCCGGCTTTCATCATCAAACGTCTGCCGGTACGCTATACGTTTGACAATAACTATTTCAATGACCGTTATCAGGGCATTCCTATTGGCGGCTATAATGTATTGATCAACGCACTGCTGGAAGGCATCGAAGTTCGGACTGGCGTCGATTATAATAAGACTCGCCAGGAATATGAAGGCATTGCGAAGACGGTAGTCTATACGGGCCCGATTGATGAATACTTTGACTATAAATTGGGTCGCTTGGAATACCGCGGCCTTCGTTTTGAAACGGAACGCATAGAAGAAGAAAACTATCAAGGTGTAGCAGTCATGAATTATACCGACCGGGAAACGCCGTATACACGCAGCATCGAACATAAACATTTTGAATTCGGCGAACAGCCGGTTACGTATGTCACCAAAGAATACCCGGCAGATTGGCATCCTGGTGAAGAAGCTTATTATCCGGTCAACAACGAACGGAACCAGCATTTATATGAACAGTATGCAGCCTTAGCGGCACAAGAAAAAAATGTCATTTTCGGTGGCCGTTTAGCCGAATATAAGTACTATGACATGGATGATGTCATTGCCAGTGCCTTAGAGATGGTGAAAAAATATGAAGCCCATTCGTAAAGCTGTCATCCCAGCGGCTGGCTATGGGACGCGCTTTTTGCCAGCGACTAAATCGATTCCTAAAGAAATGATTCCTATTGTAGATAAACCTGTCATCCAGTATATCGTAGAAGAAGCCATCCAAAGCGGTATTGAAGAAATCCTGATCATCACCGGCCACGGAAAACGGGCTATCGAGGACCATTTCGACACCAATGTAGAGTTAGAATACCATCTGCGCCAACAGGGGAAAGTGGCGATGCTGGATATGGTACAGGAAATCTCCAAGATAAATATTCATTACATTCGCCAGAAACATATACGTGGCGTAGGAGACGCCATCCTTTGTGCCGAATCCTTCATCGATAACGAACCTTTCGCCGTTCTTCTCGGAGACGACATGATTTATCATGAAGAAGAACCTGCGATGCACCAGCTGATGCGAACGTATGATAAATACGGGGCCACTATGGTTGGCTGCCAGTCATTAAAAGGAGCACAGGTCGTTCCGAGGAACATCATCCAAAGCGTCGCTACGGAAGAAAACGGGATTTCCCGATTTCTCAATGCAGAAAAAGCAGTCGGCCTTGAAGCCGATGGCAAATCAGCCATGTTGGGACGCTATGTCCTGACACCGGACATCTTTGAAATCCTGCGCCGTGTCCAACCTAATGAAAAAGGGACAATCAGATTATCCGACGCCCTAAAACTCATGGCCAGCCGGCAAGCCGTCTACACGTGCGAAATCCAAGGAAAGCGCTACGACATCGGTAATAAATTGGATTACCTCAAAGCAACAGTAGAATATGCCTTGAGGCGTCCTGAATTAAAAGATGCTTTTCGGACTTATCTGAATCAGTACACATAATGCGGTAAAAGCCATGGACTTTCTAAGTTCGTGGCTTTCTTTGATTTACAAATTTGATACAAAATGTTACAATATGGAAAACGTCGACAGAAACAGGTGATGGTAATGAATAAAAAATATGATTTGCGTATTATAGAGTTATCCTTACATAATTTTATGAACGTTGCCGATGGACGTGTTAAATTATCTTGTTCAAAAGATAAACAGCGGAATTTTGGCTGTTCTGATATTTTAGGTATATATGGACAGAATGGTTCAGGGAAAACTGCTTTTATCCATGCTTTAGCGATTATCAAAACTTGTCTTATGGGACAAAAATTGAATGATGAAGTGGCTGCTTATATAAAAAAAGATGCTTCCAGTATGACAATCCATATCGGTTTTTCGGCATGTATTGATGAGGAAATCTGGGATATTTTTTATGATGTTACCATACGGCAGGGACAGGATGATAATCAGGCAAAGGCCCAGATAAGTGCAGAACGTATTTCTGTATGTAATGGGAAAAATAGAAAACAGACATGGATAAGCAGTGATGATTTAAATGTGTTACGACCTAAAAAAGATTTTAATGACCTATTGAAAGCTAATAAGATAGATTTGCAAGTAAAAAAAGGCATTGTACAAAGCCAGGGAAGATCTTTCATTTTTTCTAATGAGTTATATAAAAGTATGGAGGCTATAAAGAATCGAGATAGTATCAGCCAAACTCGGTTTATTTTAATGCAGTTAAAGACGTTTGCTACAGAGTATTTGTATATTATTGGAATAAAGGATATTGGATTTATTAATTTAAGTATTCTTATGCCTTTTTATTTTCATATACAAGACAATAATACACATTCGTTTGGTACCATCGCTATCCCCATAGATGGTCCAGCGACGATACCACAAAACGCATGTAAGACTGTTGAAACTTTGATCAATGATATGAATTCGGTTTTAACCTTCTTGATTCCCGATTTCCAATTAGAAATGCAGGATATTGGTAATGAGCTTGACTTACAAGGACGAAAAATGAAGAGGATAGAACTTGTATCTCTAAGAAATGGCCAGGCGATTCCTTTAAAGTATGAATCAGAAGGGATTAAAAAAATACTGAGCATCCTTCATGTTTTTGTGGGGGCTTTTAATGATTCGTCCATGACAGTAGCTATTGATGAGTTTGACGCTGGGGTGTTTGAATATTTATTGGGAGAAATATTAGAGATTTTTCAAAAATCAGGAAAGGGACAACTTATTTTTACTTCTCATAATTTGCGCCCTTTGGAACTGTTGGACCGGGATTTCATTGTTTTTACTACAACGAATCCTAAAAATAGATACATACGCTTAAAAAATGTAAAGAGCAATAATAATTTACGGGATTTTTATTATCGCACCATCCTTTTAGGTGGACAAGATGAGAATTTATACCATGAAACTAATCAATATAGGCTGCAATATGCTTTGAGAAAGGTAGGACATCATGGGGAAAACTAGGAAGATATGTTTATTTATTGTAGAAGGCATAGCTGATGAATCTTCGCTGGCTTTACCGTTGCAAAATATTTTTGATAGCTACTATAAACAAAAAGGGATAGAGTTTCAGATTACCAATGGAGATATAACATCGAGAAATAGTACGACAGTACAAAATATAGTGGCTAAAATTGGCAAGGCTGTTACTAATTTTTTAAACAGGCATCATTTACAGAAAAAAGACATTTATCAAGTTGTACAGATTGTTGATATGGATGGTGCCTATATTGATGATTCTGGGGTAGTATTTGATACCAGCAGAAGTTTCTCACAGTATCCTTTTTATGGTGAGAACAAGATTTTTGTCCAAAGCCCGGAGAAGATTTCTTCATTACAGGAGAGAAATTGTCGTAAGTCGAAAAATCTTGAACGAATTATATCCTTGCCCCAAGTAATGGGGATACCTTATGATATTTATTATTTTTCATGTAATATGGATCATGTGCTGCATAATAATGCGAATATGGATGATGCCAAGAAAGTCGATGAAGCGGAAAAGTTCGCCGATCAATTTGGAAATGATTCTGAAGGTTTTCTTGGATTCATTGAAAGTGCTTATCCTAAGAATGTTGATTGCAATAAGGAGAAATCTTGGGAATACATCAGAATGAAGAATAATTCGTTGACTAGGTGCAGTAATTTCATATTGTTTTTTGACCATAACCAATGAATTTATCGCGTAACTCCTCTGAGATGGGGCGTTTACGATTTGTGGAACTTGGGAGAAGTTGGCGGACGTCGTTGGCTATAAAACGTATTGTTTGAAAGGAGAGCGACATGTACAATTATTTTTCATTGAAACGATTTATTTTAGCCGGTTTTTTATGTAGTTCTTTATCCATTTTGGCGGTGCAGGCCGCTGAGCCGGCTTCGCTGGCAGGACAGGCGCATCGTGAGGTGCATACGACGACGGTGACGCAGACGGAATCGCATTCGTCGACTCGTGAGTCGACGTCACATTCGGGCTGGAGTGTCAGCCGCCCTTCGTCGCTGGGGGATGTTGTTTTTCCGGCGATGGCCAGGCATTTGCCGCCGCCGGGGATGGAGACGATTTCTTCGCAGGTCAAAGAGGAATACGATGCCAATTATAAGGACGGTGTCCTGGCTGCGGTCAAGGACGGTACCGATAAGTGGGGCCTGATGGGCACGGACGGAAAATGGCTCATGACGCCGGCGTATAAGTCCCTGTCTTATGCCGGTAAAGGCGTGTTTATGACGGCGGGGAAGAGAGGGACGGCTTATGTCGATAAGCAGGGCGCACCGGCGGTTTGGCCGGAGAAAGAAGCAGCGTCGGTCCATTTCTTCAAGGATCAGGGCCGTTATGGCATTCAGGACAAGAACGGGAACATCGTAGTGGCACCGACATATAAGGCCGTGCTGGCTGACTTCAGTGAAGGTCTGGCTTTCGTCAAGGACGATAAGGGAGAGAAAGTGGCCATTGATGAAAGCGGCCGGGTCCAGTTCGCTGCGCCGTATGATGTCATTTTGCCCTATCACCACGGTTTGGCGGAATACCAGCGCAAGGTCAGCCATTTTAACTGGGGCGGTTTCCTCGCCGGCGCGCTGATTGGCTCGTCGACGCATTCCGTCTATTACGATGACGAAGTGGCGCCTTTGACCTATGACGGCGTGAAGCGGGGGTATCTCGACCGCGTCGGCAATATCGTCATCGACAGCAAAAATGATGCCGTTTATCCGATGACGGAATTCGGCACCTTCGTCCGCAATAAAGGGAAATTGGGCTTTGTCAACCGCAAGGGGCAGTACCTGATTGCGCCGGGAAATTACAGTCTCGACGATGGGCTTTTGGATGATGTCGACGGCTTTGTTTCTTTGAAAAATAAAGAGAACGGGAAATGGGGCGTCTTCAGCATGGTCGACGGGGCACAGGTCATCGATTTTGCCTATGACGGCGTACAGTTCCTGGGGGCACAGCGCCTTTTGCTGACGAAAGGCGATAAAAATATGCTCATCAATCAGGAAACAGGGGCCTTTGTTGCGGAATTCCCGTCCAGGGTGAAATGGATGGCTTTCCTTCTCGACGAGTATACCTGGTGCTGGAACGACAAGAAAGAGTATGCCATTGTCGACAGGAACGGTCAGGTCCAGTACCGTGCTGCTGCCGGCCAAATCCAGGATGTCAAAGGCTTCCGCAACGGCCTGACGCCGGTCAAGACAAAGACTGGCTGGGGTATCATGGATCATCAGGGACAGTGGATCGTGGAGCCGCAGTATAAAGACATTACCCTGGTGTAGGGACGGCTCTAAAGTAAGAAAAATGACCCTGTTGTATAAAGTTATTCATGACTTTGTATGGCAGGGTCTTTTTTGGTATAATTAGGTGCTGAATTTTACTGTGAGGAGTGATTTTTTTGAAAGGGATTATATTAGCTGGGGGTAGCGGTACGCGGTTGTATCCGCTTACGATGGTGACGTCTAAGCAGTTGTTGCCTGTATATGACAAGCCGATGATTTATTATCCGTTGTCGACGTTGATGTTGGCTGGGATTCGGGATATTTTGATTATTTCGACGCCGACGGATTTGCCGAATTTTGAACGGCTTCTGGGGGATGGGTCCCGCTATGGTATCCATTTGAGTTATAAGGTGCAGCCGTCACCGGATGGACTGGCCCAGGCCTTTATTTTGGGGGAAGAATTCATCGACGGGGAACCGTGTGCCATGGTTTTGGGCGACAATATTTTCTACGGCGCCGGCCTGACCCGCCATTTACAGCAGGCTGCGGCCAACACGGAAGGGGCCACGGTCTTTGGTTATTATGTCGATGACCCGGAACGGTTCGGCGTCATTGAATTCGATGAAAAGGGCAAAGCCATTTCTATTGAAGAAAAACCGGCACAGCCGAAGACGAATTACGCTGTTACGGGCCTGTATTTTTATGATAAGCATGTTTGTGAATATGCCAAACAGGTCAAGCCGTCGGCGCGGGGCGAACTGGAAATCACGGACTTGAATCAGATGTATTTGGAAAAGGGGAATCTCAACGTCGTCACCCTGGGACGGGGTTACGCCTGGCTCGACACGGGAACGGTTAACAGCCTGAGTGAAGCTTCGAATTTCGTCAAGGCCGTAGAAACGAGGGCCGGCATCCAGATTGCCGCCTTAGAAGACATCGCCTATGGCCACGGCTGGATTGATAAAGAAACCCTCATGGAAAGCGCCGTCAAATACGGCAAGAGCCCGTACGGCCAATATTTGAAAAAAGTCGCAGAAGGACGCTTCCTAAAAGATTGACGCGCTTTGCGCGTCGTTTGGCGTGGCTTGTTTGCCGTTTGGCGAAGGAGTGTGAAACGGCTATGCCCTTACGTTCATTTAGAGATTTAATTGTCTGGCAGAAAGCAATGTTGCTAGCACGGGAAATTTACCAATTGGTTAAAATGCTGCCTGTTGAAGAAAGATATGCATTATCTGACCAAATGCGTCGTGCAGCTGTATCGGTTCCTTCCAATATAGCAGAAGGACAGGCCCGGAATAGTACGAAGGAATTCATCCAGTTCCTCCATATTGCAAAAGGCTCGAATGCAGAGTTGATGACGCAGTTGCTGCTTTGTGTTGATTTTGAATATTTGACAGATGAGCAAATTCATCATGCGAAGCAGTTGAGTTATAAAGTCGGTCAATTATTAAGTGCCTTGATTCGAAGTTTAAGAATCAAGAGTGAGCAGATAGAGTAGATTGCATTGTTCGAACCACGGCAAACGAACCACGGCAAACCTTATACCTTTGAAGAATAGAATTATCATGAGAAAAAAAGGAGAATGTCCACTATGACTATCATCATCACCGGCGGTGCCGGGTTTATTGGGTCGAATTTTGTGTTTCATATGTTGAGGGAGCATCCGCAGGACCGGGTGATTTGTTTGGATAAGTTGACGTATGCTGGAAATTTGTCGACGTTGGCACCGATTATGGGGCAGGATAATTTCCGTTTTGTCAAGGCTGATATCTGTGACCGCAACGCGGTGTATCGGTTGTTTGAAGAGGAGCATCCTGATGTGGTCATCAATTTTGCGGCGGAATCCCATGTCGACCGGTCCATTGAGAATCCGGCGATTTTCTTGGAAACGAATATCATGGGGACGGCGGTCCTCATGGATGCTTGCCGCAAGTACGGCATCCAGCGGTATCATCAGGTATCGACCGATGAAGTCTACGGTGATTTGCCTTTGGACCGGCCGGATTTGTTCTTTACAGAAACGACGCCGATTCACACGTCCAGCCCGTACAGTTCCTCCAAGGCTTCGGCAGACCTTTTGGTCCTGGCCTATCATCGGACCTATGGCCTGCCAGTGACCATCAGCCGCTGCTCCAATAACTATGGGCCCTATCATTTTCCGGAAAAATTGATTCCCCTCATGATTATCAATGCCCTGCATGACAAGCCGTTGCCCGTTTACGGCGATGGACTCAACGTTCGCGATTGGCTCTATGTCGAAGACCATTGTCGGGCTATCGACCTCATCCTTCAGAAGGGCCGTGTCGGCGAAGTCTATAACGTCGGCGGTCACAATGAAATGAAGAACATCGACATCGTCAAATTGATTTGCAAAGCATTGGGCAAGCCGGAAAGCCTCATCCATCATGTTACCGACCGCAAAGGTCATGACCGGCGCTACGCTATCGACCCGACGAAAATCCATGAAGAACTAGGCTGGCTGCCGGAAACGAAATTTGCCGACGGCATCAAAAAGACCATCCAGTGGTACTTGGACCATGAAGAATGGTGGCAGCCCATCATTTCCGGCGAATACCAGCAGTATTACCAGCAGATGTATGGAAGCCGGGGCTGAAACCCCGGCGCAGTTCGTAGGCCGCCTCGGATTCAGATGCGGCGTTGCCGCGACAATTCATGATTGTATTACGCCCATGAATCGTTCGTCATAAATTCTGGCCATGCCTAGGATTCACGCGGGACGCCTTAGCAGGACGTCCCCTACGAAATCGCATGCAGGCGATAAAAAATTATGCGGCTGCAAGTCGCAGCTGTAGGGGCCGTCCCAAAGGGCGGCCCGCTGTGAACCGTTGGATATATATCCGGACGGTCAACATGGTACGCAGTATGTTGTTATGCCCCGCTATTCCGAACGGGCGCCCCGCGTGGTCGCCCCTACAGTTGTTGGGATTGTCAATTCATAGAAATTGCGTAGAGGCGATGTGAAATGAACGCAGTTTGCAGGCGGTCTGTGGTCTGCGTTTACCTGATAACGATGGTGTAATAAGAAAGTATGAAAGGGGAATCCATCCTATGAAAATCTTTGTAACGGGTGTGAATGGCCAGCTGGGTCATGATGTGATGAATGAATTGATTCGCCGCGGTCATATAGCCGTGGGCAGTGGTTCGAAGGCGATGTACAGTGGTATGGCTGATGGGACGGCAGTGACGACGGCGCCGTATGTGTCTTTGGATATTACCGACGCTGATGCCGTACAGCGGGTCATAACGGATGTGCAGCCCGATGCAGTCATTCACTGTGCGGCTTGGACGGCTGTCGATTTGGCCGAAGATGATGACAAAGTGGATCAGGTCCGGGCTGTCAATGTCGGCGGGACGCAGCATATTGCCGATGTCTGCAAAGAACTGGATTGCAAGATGCTCTATCTCAGTACGGATTATGTGTTCAACGGTCAGGGGACGGAGCCGTGGCAGCCGGATTGTAAGGATTACCAGCCCCTCAATGTCTATGGTCAGACGAAGCTGGAAGGGGAATTGGCTGTATCACAGACGCTGAAAAAATATTTCATCGTCCGCATTGCCTGGGTATTCGGTCAGAATGGCAAGAATTTCGTCAAAACCATGCTCAATGTCGGTAAGACTCATGATACGGTCCGCGTCGTCAATGACCAGATTGGAACGCCGACGTATACTTTTGATTTGGCCCGGCTGTTGGTGGATATGATGGAAAGCGATAAATACGGTTATTATCATGCGACCAATGAAGGCGGGTATATTTCTTGGTATGATTTTACCTGTGAAATCTATCGCCAAGCCGGATATACGACGAAAGTCATTCCTGTCACGACAGAAGAATACGGCCTGTCCAAAGCTAAACGTCCTTCCAATTCCCGATTGGATAAAAGCAAACTCGTTGCCAAGGGCTTCCGGCCTTTGCCCGATTGGAAAGATGCCTTGAAGCGGTATTTGGAAAATTTAGTGTCTCGTGGCTAGTGGTTCGTGGCTCGTTATGGACTCAGATGCCGCTATGCGGCGATGGATTCAAAGTGACAAC
>ERZ772881.242-NODE-242-length-65842-cov-4.620807_pt1 | contig 65842 bp, 51 predicted proteins | sample MGYA00580581_ERZ772881 | MGnify/ENA primary metagenome ERZ772881 (study PRJEB29015, sample SAMEA2737668) | human gut metagenome | biome: human gut; feature: human-associated habitat; material: faeces | place: China | collected 2012 ...
ACGATGTGCCCCACATCCGTACTCCCGCTACGCTTCAGATGGCGGGTCTTGCCATTCGCCAACAATACACGTTTAGCAAAAGAATAGTTGGAATCCAACCGAATCCCAACAAATACCAATAAAATTTCAGCGATCAATGAAAAATTATTGGGATATCGCTGACACAGCAGTGATATCTCAGTGATGTTTAGCAAGTATGCAATGGGAAGATTATCAGATGTCATGTCATTTTTGAGTTAACCCTAATTCTATGCCCCGATAAAGCATAAAACAAGACAGCGAAGAAGCAGGGAAGACAAATCCAATAAGCATTTTGGTTTCCGAAAGCATCTTTGAGGTAGCCAAAAGCCGTTGGTATGAAGGCGCCTCCGACGATACTTGTCACCAGCAATGCCGACCCAGTTTTGGTAAACCTCCCAAGATCGACTATTGCCAGCGGCCATATTGACGGATACATAAGCGAGCATCCAAGAGAGATAAATCCCACAAAACATACGGAAAGACGTGGCGGGGCAATGATAACCATCAACGTGCCGATAATGGCGACTATAGAGCATACCCTCAAGGCATTGCACTGTGAAATATACTTTGGTATGGCAATAATGCCCATGATGTAACCTGCAATCATGCCAAGGCTTGGGAACACAGCATAATGAGCAGCATCGGCCAAGCCAATACTCTGAGCATAGTCAACGGTCGTTGCATCTGCCACTGTCTCGACTCCGACATATAAGAAAAGGGTGATGGCACCAAGGATGAGATGTGGGAACTGCCATATTGACGTCTTCCCCTGTGCATACGGACAGTCGATAGCATTGTCCTCTCCTTCTCCAACGGCCTTAATCTCTTCCAAAGGGGCTTTGTACATGACCAGGGCAAGAACCAGTGAGACAATGATAATAATGGAGAATGGTAAAGTGATGTCCGTCAAGACTGCCTGATCGATAGACTTGCCTATGATAATTGAGAGAATATTTGGAGCCACTGCCCATGCCGTAGCATTGCATATGCCCATGATGCTCATACGGCGTGCCGCGCTGTTTATCGGCCCGAGGATCGTAACATAGGGATTGATGGCTGATTGCAGGATAGCATTAGCAGTACCACAGATGAATGAAGCCAAGATGAACATTTCGAAGGAACGGGCATAGGCCGAAGAGATAAAACATAAGAATCCAACAGCATAACACAGAAAAGAGAATGACATCGTGCGCTTATAGCCGATTCGCCTTATGATAAGTGAGGCTGGATAGGACAATACAAGAAATGCCATAAAGTTAGCTGCCAATATGAGATAGGAAGCTCCAGCAGGCATCCGCATTGCCGACTGCAGCAATGGCACAAGGTAGGAATTGATGCCAAGGGTAAAACCTACTGTGAAATACATTGCCCCGATATAGATCAAAGGTACAATGAAACGATCCTTCTCTGCGGTCATGTTGATATTTCAGTTATGAGTGGTTTTTGTGGTATTCCACAAGGCCATCAATGGGATACTGCATGATGCGCCCAATGGTCATACCATACTCGTGGCAGACCGCTTCCAACATGGGACGGAAGTAGTAGGCCACAGAACCTACACAGTTGATTGGATAATCTTGATAAGAAGGATAATGCGTAAGAATCTTATCAAAACAGTTACGGAAGGATGAGCTGACGAGTTCAGCAAAGTATGGATCATCATCAATATGCTTACCGATAAATTTTGCGAACTTTGCGCACCAGCGATTGGGGAATGGCTTTGTGTAGATCTGATCAATGACTTCATCGCTATTGAGCCCCACCTCATTCTTTACCATTTCATAGACTCGCCCCGTGATATTGTGTCTGCAATAATCTATCATCAGACGTTTCCCCATATAGCCACCACTGCCTTCATCACCGAGGATGAACCCCAGTGAGTCTATATTCATAGTGATGCACCTGCCGTCGTAGAGGGCGCTGTTCATCCCTGTACCGAGTATGACAACCAACCCCTGATCGTCACCAAGCAACGCACGCGCAGCACCTAACGTATCCATGGCTACTTCAACCGTAGCACATTGCGGAAAGACGCAACGCATAGTCTTCTCGATAAAGCCATACTGCAATTCGGTAACGCCGGCGCCATAGAAATAGACGGCATTAATGTTGTCCAAGTTGATGCCTGTCGGCACGTTCTGCTTTATGTCAGCATAAATGTATTCCCCTGTGACATAGTTGGGGTTGTACCCTGCGCTGGTAAAGTGGACAATTCTTCCATCATCATGTAAGAAAGCCCAATCAGTCTTCGTGGAACCGCTGTCAGCAATCATTATCATAATTCATCTTTCTCTTTCAAGTAATTCTCGGCTTTCTTCACGCTTCCAGTCTCCTTAATGATTTTTTCGATATAATCATAGTCAGTGAACTGAGGATTGCGCTCCATAAACATTCTAACAGAGCGATCAACGACCTTATCGTTGATAAGACGAACGTTGACCATACGGTTTCCTTCAACACGCCCAAGACGAATGAGGACAGTTGTGGAAATCATATCGCAGATAAGTTTCTGGGATGTGCCAGCTTTCATACGAGTACTACCTGTGACAAACTCAGGACCTGTAACAACTTCCACAGGATAGTCACTATACTTGGATATCGGCGAATTGGAATTATTGACAAATGAGCCAGTAGGAATGCCTTTCTCCCGGCATTTCTTCAGTGTAGCCAACACAAATGGAGTAGTACCACTCGCGGAGATACCCACGACAATATCCTTTGGTGTGACATGACGTTCTTCTTTCAGCATACGCCACCCTTCCTCAATGTCATCCTCCCTATCCTCCAGGGCGAGAACGAGATTTTCAACTCCCCCGGCCAGCACACATTGTATCATGTTTGGATCAATACCGTATGTATTCGGCAACTCTATGGCGTCAAGGACTGACAAGCGACCACCAGTACCACATCCACAATAGAACATACGTCCACCAGCACGTAACTGCTTCTCAATGGCCGTGATAAGTCGTTCCAGATCAGGTAGCACTTTCTTGATAGACAATGGTACAGTTTGATCTTCTTGGTTGATAAGAGTGATGATCTCCATTACTGATTTTTTCTCCAAGTTATCGTATTTGGAGGATTGTTCTGTTAATCTCAAAGCCATGGTAATAATTTTATTAAAAGTTTTATATGGTACTTTCTGTTTTGACTGTTATTTTCTAAAATCCCTTTGACACCGTCCTTCCCAGTGGTTGCCCGTTACGGAAGGCCCTTGCCTTGACAACCTGTGCCTGATTGATTGTGAATGGGATAGCATAGGCAGGAGATTGCATAGAAGGCTCAGAACCATCGGTAGTAAAGCGGATGACGACATCCGGACAATCGACTGTCATTGTAATGACTTTATCCCACCGGTCATCATCGTGCGCTGTAATCTCCACATCGTAGAACGCTCTGCAGTAATTAACATTCAGGACGTTCAGCCGATTCATGTGATACTCCAACCGCCGCGTAAAAGCCTGCCAGTCCTTACTACTCTTGGTCCATGCCGTTTCCAGTATGGCACAGGCACGTGGAAAAGCCATGTATTCCACACGTCTCATATCGGGAATATACTCCGTCCACACACAACCTTGCACGCCGACAATGTATTGCCTCTCCTCTTCGCTAAGTGTATCTGGCAAAGGATTATAGTCGTACATCGTACGCAGGTTGGTCTCACGGTCCTGACATAATTGCTCTGTAGCCGGGTTGGCCTGATAGTAGTCAAGATAATATTTGGTGTAAGGCGTCATGACGACCTTATGATGCATTTTAGCAGCCTTGATACCACTTTCCTCGCCCAGCCACGACATGACCATGGCGTTGGGTGCCAAACCTCCTTGAAGTAACTCATCCCATCCGATGATAGTGCGTCCCTTGGAGTTGGCATATTTTTCAATGCGCTGTATGAAATAGCTCTGTAACCCAAATTCATCCTTCAGTCCAAGCTTTTTTATCAGAGCCTGGCAATGGGGACATTTCTTCCAACTGGATTTAGGACATTCATCACCTCCGATGTGAATAATCTTGGACGGAAACAATGCAAAAATCTCACCCAATACATTTTCCAGAAACTTAAAAGTGTTCTCTTTGGGGCAATAGACCTGACGATAGATGCCCCACCGCGTTCCCACCTCATACTTATCTTCCAATTGACAAGATAATTCCGGATAGCACGACACTGCTGCCAGCGAGTGCCCAGGCATTTCTATCTCAGGAATGATGGTGATGAACCGATCGGCCGCATATTTCACGATGCTACGTATCTCGTCCTGTGTATAAAAACCTCCGTAAGGCTTTCCGTCATAAATTTTCGACTTATAAGTACCGACGACTGTCTCTTTTCGTATTGATCCTTTTTCTGTTAGCAGGGGATAGCGCTTAATTTGTATGCGCCATCCCTGATCCTCCGTGAGATGCCAGTGAAAGACATTCCCCTTATGCATGGCGATGAGGTCAAGATATCGCTTGATGCCGTCAGGCCCAAAGAAATGACTGCATACATCGAGTTGTAGTCCACGCCATGAGAATCGCGGACTGTCCTCGATCCCACAACACTTCACCATACAGGGCTTCGCCGCCCTCTTGTTGCCATATATCTCTGGGGACATAAGCTGATAGAGGGTCTGCAACCCATAGAAAGCACCGTTGGCCTGACTGCTCTCTATTACAATTCCGCTTGCCGTAACCTTCAACCTGTAAGCTTCTTTACCTAAACCATTAACCCTGCTGAAAGTGATGCCACTCCCTTTAGCTCTGTCATTGACCATACGAACGCTTATACCCGCCCCCTTGCTTAGACGGTCCTTGAGAAACGACGCCACGCGCTGATAATCCCTGTCGGATGGTGCGGAAATCCATGTCATCTCGTCAATGATAAACATACCATTTTGGACTTTCAACTTCTGAGGTTGCGGTATAATATCAATCTCTGTAGCACAAGCCGTGATAGATAAGGCAAACAGAAAGATTAAAATCTCAATATGTTTCTTCATAATGCTTTTCTAAATAATCAGAGATTCAAAAAGTCTTACTAACCTCGATTCCTACCGGTCTTCTATCTCCCAAATAGGCACGGGCCTTCACTATCGTACCTTTGACAACTGTCAGTATTCCATCATATATCTGAGAATGAGGGGTGACGGCCTTGCCATCAGTAGTGTATCTGATGACGGCATTAGGATAATCGATGGTGAGCTTCAACTTTTGAGGATAGTCTCTCTTCTTGCGGTCGAAATTAAAGATGACATTAAAGAAAGCCTTACTGTAGGCGACATGCTTGGCATCAAGACGCCGGAAATCTTTCAGCATACGGGCGCAGAAGTTCTGGAAGTTCTTATTACCCCTGTCGCACCATCCCACTTCAGAAAGAGCCACCGTACGAGGGAACCCCAAGTATTCGGCACGTTTCGCGTCCTGACAGTATTCACCCCAAATGCAACCCTGCACGCCCATGATATACTTGTGGCGGCTGGCTGAAAGCGTATCGCCTATAGGGAAATAGTCATAGACTTTTCTCAGCGGTAGGAACAGGTCCTGAGACTTCTGCTCCTTGTCAGGGTCCTCCTGATAGTAGTCTAAGTAACACCAACGGTTAGGACACATCACAACGTCCATATTTCTCCATACTGCCTTATACGCCGGCGCATGACCACGATAAGACAGAACAATAGTTGACTTCATGGCACCATTGTCCAATATCTCATCCCAGCCAATGGCACGTTTGCCATTCTTGCTAAGGAAACGCTCCATATGGGTTGCAAAAATCGCCTGAAGGTCACCGGCATCATCGGTACCAAGAATCTTCATCAAGTCCCGACAATACGAGCTTTCTCTCCACTGGTCACGTGGACACTCGTCGCCTCCGAAACTATAATAAACTGAAGGTAACAGAGGCAACAACTCCGAGAATACATCATCCAGAAATTGGAATGTCCTCACTGTGGGTGCCATAACATCTTTCTTCACACCCCATCCTGTGGCAACGTGATAGGTTCTGTCAGGGAAAACGGCAATCTCAGGATAGGCGGCAATGGCAGCAGAAGCGTGACCAGGCATCTCAATCTCGGGAATGACAGTAACGAAACGTTGTCGTGCATAATCCACGATATCCTTCACATCCTCCTGTGTGTAATAACCTCCATGAGGCGTATAGTCCGAGTTCTTTCCGTCATAGTCTGTTGTCTCCAGACGCCTGCTCCCAACCTCTGTCAGACGCGGATACTTCTTTATCTCGATGCGCCAGCCCTGGTCATCGGTTAAATGCCAATGGAACATGTTTTGCTTGTGCATGGCAAGAAGATCTATGAACTTCTTGACAAATTCTTTAGGCAGGAAATGACGGGCACAGTCGAGCATCATACCACGATAGCGGAAACGGGGCTCATCCTTTATCTCGCAACATGGCAGTGACCACTTGATGCCTTTGGTGCGCCTGTCACCATAGACTTCAGGTGGCAGAAGTTGGAAGATGGTCTGTACCCCATAATAAGCACCATGAGCAGATGTAGCTTTTATAACGATTCGTCTCGGCTCTACAGAAAGCTCATATGCTTCGTTGCTCATTCCATCGACTTTCTGGAAGCAGATATAATTAGACTGCAAGACCATACCGGGAATTACCTTTATCTTCAAGCCGGAAACCAAGCATAATTGACGCGCAAAGTTGTCCGCTACTTCTTGGAAGGCATTGTCATCGGCGGTGATGGTTATTAAGGTTTTCCCATTCAGTAGGAAATCTCCCTTAGTCTCTGCCAGTTCTTTAGGCTGCGGGATGATGCTGTAGCGTGGACTATTTGAGGTAGGGGCAAGTGCTCTTTTCACTACATCATATAGGGCCTTAGAATAAACAATGGGGAACTTGGATGAGAGCGGATACGGCGATTTTACATACACGAACATCTGATCTTTCTCATAGGCATAGTACGGCGTATCATACGCATGTGCGCTTGGTAGATAAGAGTTCTGACCATTAGTGTATGCTATAAACAGCATGGGCTTGCCAACCTTTTTCCGCAACTGTACGTCATACTCATTGAAAGGCTCACCCTGTGTGAAGAGAATAGGAAATCCACCAATATTAACCCCAGCGATTCGCACAGGAAGGTAATCCTTGACCAGACCTTCGTCGTATTCCCGTAACATCTGCCTACACCAGCCGCGAACATCCTGCTTCCAAGTTGGTGACACTTCTACCGGATTGTTGAGGATGGACTGTGCGAAATTGAGTATGGTGTCTTTGTCGATATGTTCCACACGGAAAGGCAAGTGTGCTTCTGCAGAACAGACAGCAAAGTCTGTATTCATCTTTATGTCGCGGAATCTTATCTTCATGAGAATGGAATCCGCCATCTGCTTACCTTTATTATAGGAGTTCAGCGTATCACGTTTTGGACCTCCTATCGGGTCTACATTTCCAGCTGCAGATGTAAAATGGAATACCTCCCCACCCCAAGCTCTTTGGAGAAGCATGGTCTCAAATCCAGGAAAGTCTGCCGACACGACGTAGCTGCCCGGCCCCAGCGAAACGGGATGACAGCAATAGTTAACCAGCGACACGATGGGCTTGTGATCCTTTCCCATGAGACGCAGGACATAGACCTTATGCGTACAAGGGCCGTCCTTTTCGCCCCGGTTCATGTTAATGGCACATGTGGTCTCACCAAACTGCATGGTGAAGGGCTTAAAGTCATTGTCAGATAGTATCGTTCTGACTGCATTGTCTACAATTATCTTTTGATAAGTCAATGAATATTCATAGTTGCTGCCACCCGGAACAGTACTACTACCACCAGTGCGTGGTGCCGAATGAGTATGGATGTTGTGTATATAGATATGGTCGATCGGCAGACCTGTCCTGGCTGATATGGAGTCACGCATCTCTGTCGTCTCCTCGATATCAAGCTCCATCATATCATTTGTGATGATACACACTTTTTCTCCCTTTGGACTACATATGACCAGACTGTGAGACCTCAGCGGAGTCTGCACTGTCGTGGATAGTCCCTTGCGAGCGGCAAATCCTGCAAGTACGACGTGACCTTTGGGTGTAATATCAGTGATGCCTATATTACATGTGAACTTCCTGGCAGCACTGACAGGCATTGCAACAGCACATAGAAGGACTATTGCAATAATAGATAATGATATTTGTCTCATGATAAAGAAAGTCTCATATTCTTGAAATCGGGGGAAGCAATATTGCTGTCCCCGATTCCTGTTGGTTTGTGTAAGATTAATAATCCGGATTCTGTACGAGGACGCCAATATTTTTGTCTATCTCATTCTGTGGGATGGGGCAGAGATACATCTTGTTAGAGAAACGCTTCTGCGTTCCCTGCATCGACTGACAATATCCATAGTCGATATCATAGTTCTTCCCCCGATATGTATAAGTATAAATTCTCTTGTCACTATGTGTCCAGTTCTTGCCGACATCCTGTTTTGCATTCGTTCCCTTGATGACAGCAGTGCGGTGCTGTATAGGAGTGCCGTCAGCAAACTCTATCGTAGCACATCCCATGATGGGTATGTTCTCATAGAAGTCTGCCAGCTCCCACTGCCGGAGGTCAAAGTAGCGAAACGGTTCAAAGGCAAGTTCAATGCGACGTTCATTGACAAGACGGTCAAACAGATTGGTGCCAGTATCAGTGACTGGCGGCATCTGAACATCAGCACGTGAACGAACCTTATTGATATACTCGCGACAGGTAGCCTCGTCACCACACTCATAAGCGCACTCGGCGTAATTCAGGTACATCTCAGCCAGACGGAACCATGGGTACATGACTGTGCCGTTTTCAGTCTCACTAATAGGATTGGCCTCTATATGCCACTTGCGCAGACCATAGCCCGTATCCTGAGACTGGCTCCAGTTCATCAGACCACTCTTCTGATATTTCCCATCTGCACCTGGCCTGTCATAATAAAGGTGATTATTGTATACAGAATCACGAAATACACAAGATGAGTCTCCATATAATATCGTCTTATAAAAACGCGGATCACGTCCTTTCCAAGGGTGTTCAGAATCCCATCCGGAGCCTTCTTCATACGGCTTCAAGCCTGTAGCCTTCATCTCATAGTCGAGCATCAGGGCCTCACTAGGAGCACACGATACCCAGCCATTAAAGAATGTAGGTGAATAGAAGAGTTGCGCCTTATGGCCCGCTGTCGTTGAGAAGTATTTTGCCCATATTACCTCAGGGCTATTCTTGTCGGTCCAATAGCCATCATAGGTATCATCCAGTTGGTAAGCTCCGTCCTTGTCAGCACGATCTACTATAGCTTTGCTGGCATTGAGGGCACGCGTCCACTTGTCTTTGCTATACTGGCCCTTGAAAATCGATCCTTGAGGATCACTTGGATCATTAAACAGTTTGCGCGCTGCCATAAGGGTAATGCGTGACTCGAAAGCCAGACAGACATCCTTGCCTATACGTCCCTGTACCGCTGCTTTATCAGGAAGTAGTAATTCTGCCTGATGCAAGTCCTTTAGAACGAAATCAATGCAGTCGTCAAACTTGCTACGTGACACCTTCGTAGTGTCATTCAGCTCATAATGTTTTGAAATTAAAGGCACACCACCGAAGCGCTCTACGAGATTGCCATACGCCCACGCACGGATGAAGTAAGTTTCACCTAACAACTGGTCATGCTGCTCTTTCTTTAAATTGGGTACCTCGTCAATACGTTCAATAACTTCATTTATATTTCTAATGGTAGTATAGGCACTACTCCAAATATTCAAGAATGTAGTACGTATATTATGCGCACTGCCACCTTCGCTCGAATACATGAACTTATAAGGGTCAATTTGTCCACGCTCTATATAGTTAGTAGAGTTACCACCATAACGAAAGTAAGCCTCATCAGTAATGCAAGCTATATTGCCTTCAGTGAATGGATCCGGAACAACTGTATAGAAGCTATTAACATAAGACTCCAGCAGAGAAGCGTTACCAAAGACATCATTCTCGGAAAAAGTAGTAAGAGGCTTCTTATCCAGGAAATCATCGGAACAAGCACCAAGCAGCAGTGTCATCACAATGGCGAACAAAAAATTATATCTTCTCATAATAGTCATCTATTAAAAGGTTACTTTAACGCCAGCGTTGAAAATTCTCATTTGAGGATATGTCTGCACATCCGTATCATTTGTCTCAGGGTCTACATATTTCAATTTATCAATAGTAAAAAGATTATAACCACCCACATAGATTCTACAGTTGGTGATACCTACCGATCCAAGCCAGTTCTTTGGCAATGTATAACCAATTTCTATATTTTTTAGTCGCAAAAACGAAGCATTCTTATGCCAAAAGTCAGCATCACCGTAACGAGTACCTAAACGGGGCCACTGGGCATCAGGATTATCTAACGTCCAAGCTTTCTTGGCTGCATCCTCATCAACATTACTGAAGTTGTAGTCAATAAGGGGTGCGTAGTAAAACTTAGCACGAGCCTGCCCTTGAAGTAACATCATAAAATCTAAATTCTTCCACTGGGCATTAAACGTTAGACCGAAAACTATCTGAGGTACTGTAGTAAGATCACAACGTGTACGGTCGTAAGTATCTATCTTGCCATTTCCATCGATATCCTCATAAATAAATTGTCCGAGTGTCGCACCGCTGTATGACGGGTATTTCTGAAGATCGTCTTCCGTACGATAAATGCCAATGACGTGATAGTAGAGTCCTGAGCCCATCGGATGACCTGTCTGCTGCAGATATTGATGCTTCGCATCGTATGGCGTCTCATCCATGAACTTAATCTTGTTCTTTGCATACAGGAAGTTGCCTGTAATGCTATACAAGAAATCACCGTTGACGCGATTGCGATGAGAGAGTTGTAGCTCTAATCCTCCATTATTGACCTTACCGATATTCTCATCCGGAAGATTTGTCAAACCTGTATAGGTAGGTACAGAGGCATTACGTGTAACCAGAATATTGGAGCGAGAAGTGTGGAAAAATTCAAGTTCCCATGAGAGCTTGCTATTCCATAGGTCACCATCAATACCAATGTTCCAAGTCTTGGCGACTTCCCAGGTTACGTTAGGGTTACCCACTATGCCAGGAATAATAATATTAGCATCAGCACCGCCAAATTGTGATTTATAAGAGTCTGAAGATGTATAGCTATAAGTAGTCAGATACTGGAAGGCAGCGATATTATCATTACCTTGCTCCCCATAAGAGGCACGCAACTTGAGGTTTGTTAGCCAATTGCCACATGCGTTCTTAATAAATGGTTCTTCGGACAGTCGCCATCCTGCAGACACTCCTGGGAAGAAACCCCATCTATGACCTTTTGCAAAGTTCTCCGAACCATCCCAGCGACAAATAAACGATACCATGTAACGGCTAAGGAAATCATAATTGAACCTACCAAAAAAGCTACGGCGTGCAGTTTCTGTAGCGCTTCCGGTGTTTTTCCAGTATTCGTGGTTAGCGGATCCTGCAAATATCTCATCCAAAGCATCTGATCCGAAACGTGATCGTCCGGCAGAAAAGCGGTCAATACGGTACTTGCTCTGCTCCGCACCGAGCATAACCGCAATATGATGGGCCTTTGAGAAGATATGATCATAATTGGCCTGAGCATTGAGTGTCAATCTGTGCCAGCCACGATAGTATTCGTCAAGAGCAGGCGAAGACCAATAAGAATTAGTCATTTCCGTAAACGACTGAGACACCTCATCATATGACCAGTACTGCCATGGTGTCTTCCAGCTCTTCTCGAATGAATTATTCTTATCATAAGCCATGTGCCCTTCTAATGAGAGACCGCTAATCCATTTATCGAGATCTATCTTACCATTTAATGTAGTATTGAGAGAATGAATCTTTGTTCTATCGTATCCTGTAAGATCCTGAACCATGACGACAGGATTGAGACCGCCACGCAAACGTCCGTCTGGGAAGTAAGCTGCACCTGTTGGCTTTGCCCTATACGTCACATAGAAGATTCCATAATCATCACTGGGAAATGCTGAGTAGTTTTTGTTCTGCTCACGAGCCGAAATATCAAAACCAATCTGTAACCAGTCCGTAACATTAAAATCAATATTGGAGCGCAGATTATATTGGATGTAATTTGTGGCACTCTTTCTATAGATTCCGTCCTGATACTGTCCTTCTATTGATGTAAAGTACTTGAAATGATCTGTGCCACCACGCGCTGTGACTCCATACTTATGTTGTAGTGAAACTGGCTTGATGACTTCGTCATACCAATCTGTATTCGGGTACATAATTGGATCAGACCCATCAGCATATTTCTGTATCATCTCATCAGTATATGATTGTGGATCTCCCTCAATAGCCTGATCGGCATTGACCGCCTTAGCAAAAGTAACTGCGTCAGCCATTTTCGGCAGACGGGTGGGCTGCTGCATACCCATATCGTATGAGAACTGAATTGTAGGCTTTGCACTTTTCATGCCGCGCTTAGTTGTAACGAGTATGACACCATTGGCAGACCGAGAACCGTAAATAGCTGCACTTGCATCCTTCAATACCGTAACACTCTCAATTTCATCACCTGAGAGCCGACTGAACTCATCGCCGCGACCGGCTATACCATCAATAATAATCAGCGGACTATTGTCGCCAAGAGTACTACGACCACGAATATACATGACGGCATCATCTCTTCCCGGCTCGCCTGAACGATTATTAATGATGACACCAGATAGACGTCCAGCAAGCCCTTGAGAGAGGTTGACAGATGAGTTAGCCTCCAATGCTTTACCACTGGTGCTTGTTGTAGAGCCTGTTAACGTTACTTTCCGTTGTGTGCCGTAGCCGACAGCTACCACCTCATTGAGTTCGTTCACTTCATCTGTCAAGGTGATATCCAACCTATCATTTCCATGAATGGCGACCTCACGTGTTCGAAATCCGACATATGTCACGCGAACGACACCATTTGACGGTACATCATCAAGAATGTAGTTACCATTGATGTCAGTAATAGTACCAGATTCAGAACCTTTTACCATAACCGTGGCACCAACAATCGGTTCACCATTATCGTCTGTGACATTCCCCTTCAGTGTCCGGCGAGTAGCCTTGTCTTTTTTTTGCCCCTGCTGTTGCTCCTTTGCAGATTTAGGACTGATAATGATTGACTTGTTGCGGATAACGTAGTCTACTCCCTGTCCCTCCAATATCTGGGCTACCACCTCACTGATAGGTTTGTTATTAGCAGTTACACTGACAAGTCTGCTACCTTTAATGTCTTTGCTGTTATACACAAAAGAATAGCCAGAATTCTTTTGCAGCTGGCTCATGGCTGTAGTAACAGATACATTACGCAACGACAGCGTAATACACTGTGCTCTGACCGAAACAGCTATGCTCAACAGGAATGAAGGCACAAAGACCGCTTTTCTTAAGAATAAATTCATAGTTTGTTTTTAAGTTATAGGTAATCTAAGTCTTTCTTTGCCAATGAAGGCATTCTGCACCAGCCTGACTACGAATAGTTACGACTGGCCGACTCTAAAAATAATTAGTTTTTTCATAATGGTCTTGTTTTAAGTTATAAGTAAGTTGATATTAATAAATTAAGAGCCCTTTTTTCGTACGTTTATACTTTAATGATTTTGTGGTGGCAAGACTATTCAATACATCGGTAATACTATTAACGCTTCGGTCAAAAGTACCATAGTAACGTCTTTCTGCAGCATTAGCTGTTACGGTAATCCTTACGCCATAATAGCGCTGCAACTGTAAGGCTATCTGTGAGAGCGGCATGTCATTAAAGATAATTTTATTGAGACTTGCCTTACCTCCCGTACAAATCTGACTCTTGTCGACAATCACCTTGCCCGTTGCCTTATCAATAAAGGCCACATCACCTGCCTTCATAAAGACATCGTCCTCACTTCTGACATAGTTATGTAGCGACAGTTCTCCTTCATCGAGCCTAACATTCATTGAGCTTTCTTCAGGATAATCTCGGACCGTAAACTTTGTACCCAAATCCGTGATCTGCATATGCTTCGTGTTGATGATAAATGGCAGGTTGGCATTGTGCTTTACCCGGATATATCCCTCACCAATCATAGATATCATACGGTCAGTAACACCGTAACCACGGGTATAAGACAATTTAGATGCCGAGTTTAAAGTTATTTGTGTGCCATCAGGTAGAGTAAAGTCAAGCATTGAGCCATCGGGTACTGAGAGTACAATTACTTGTTCCATCTGGGCAGACTGGCGATGTCTCATTAACAAAGTGGGAAGAGTTGCAATGAGCAAAATTGCAACAGCTGCGACTAACCACCAAAGCCGAGTCCGTTTGGGGTTCACAACACCTACGTATTGCTTAAAGCGTGAATATGCTGCATTCTCATTGTATGAAGTTGCATCATTGATAACATTTGTAGAAAGTGAAATGTCCATTATACGCCTAACCTCATCACGCTGGGCTGAAGAGGCTTTAGCGTAGTTTCTAAGGGTTTCAAAATCTTCATGATTAATGATGCCCTCAACATATTCTTCTACCAACCGGTATATGTCAAGACCTGTTCCCATTCAGTTATAAGTACAAATTTCTGAATGAGAGGGTAGCCAAAATAAGAAAAAAATTAATTCAGAATTTCTTCAATAACCATAACCCAAAAAAGCAGATACTTTGCCATATCTGAAGATAACTGACGCAAGGCCTTCTTCATGTGGTATTTAACTGTATCTATGGATATGCCAAGTTCCGAAGCTATTTCTGAATACTTTTTATTTTCAACACGACTTAACATAAATACATTACGGCACTCTTTTGGCAGACGCTCAATAGCTTCGTGCAGTTTTTCCGTGAATTCTTTCTCAAGTAGTAACCCCAATGGGTGACTTTCATCATCTGTTAGATAGACAAGAAAATCGACGTCCTCCTGGGCTGAAATATTTATATTGCGACTCTGCATACGCCATGCGAGCGACTTGAGGTACTTGAGACACTGGTTACGTACGGCACCAATTAAAAATGCACGCAACTCATGAATCTCAACAATTTCGCGGCGATTCCATAAATCAAACATAACATCGTCTACTATCTCTTCCACCTTACCATGATCGCCAACAATTTGATATGCAAAACGACACAGTAACTCGTAATAATGATTGTAAAGCCACTTGAAAGACTTCAAGTTACCTTCTCGAATTTGGTCAATGAGAATATTATCGTTCAAATATTGCATACAGTATGATGATGTCTGAAATGATCTATCCAAAGTAAAGAGCATTTTCTTCCTCAGAAACAAGCAATGCGGCTAAATCGATGTATAAGAGAAAGGCTAACAGCTGAAACGGAAATGTAGAGATACAGGATGGATACCCAATGATTGTATCAGAAATAGATTGTTAGTGGCGGGTCTCTTCCAATCCTTGCACCAGGGTGTCACCTTCTGAGACCAGAAACTTCACGCGCACGATGTGCCCCACATCCGTACTCCCGCTACGCTTCAGATGGCGGGTCTTGCCATAGACAAGGGTGTCGCGCTGAGAGGGATAGCTGATGAGCTGAACCCTCTTGTCCGTACTACCCTGCCCTATATAGAAAATATCCGTACTATCCTTGGCATTCGTCGACAATGCGTGTCTGGCACGCACCTTGCGGTTGAGCGCGGCCGTGTCAACGGGAGCGAAGACAGAGGCGGCCACCGTATCGCCAGGATCCTGCTTCGGTGCCATCCTGCAAGAAGATAACAACGAAACTCCAGCACCCGTCATCATGGACAGAAACAAGGATGAAAGTAACAGCTTCCTCATCATAATGCCGTTTTTTCATCTAACACAGGGCTTGCTACCTTTGCCAGACCACCTTCACCGGTTTCCTTATAGAGCGAGGGAAGGTCGTGCCCTGTCTGTTTCATCACCTCCACCACGCGGTCGAAACTCACGCGGTGCTTGCCGTCGGAGAAGGAGGCATAGAGATTGCAGTCGAGGGCGCGCGTCGCGGCAAAGGCATTGCGCTCAATACACGGGATCTGCACCAGTCCACACACTGGGTCGCAGGTCATGCCCAGATGGTGCTCCAAGCCCATCTCCGCGGCATACTCTATCTGCGAGGGCGATCCGCCGAAAAGCTGGCAGGCTGCGGCCGACGCCATGGCACAAGCCACGCCGACCTCACCCTGACAACCGACGTCGGCACCTGAAATCGACGCGTTCTCCTTCACGATGTCGCCGATGAGCCCCGCCGTGGCAAGGGCATGCAGAATCTTTTCTTCAGAGAAATTGTGGCCTTTTGACAGATGATAGAGCACTGCCGGCAAGACGCCACAACTGCCGCAAGTCGGCGCCGTAACGATCGGGCCACCCGAAGCATTCTCCTCGCTCACCGCCAGTGCATAGGCATAGACCAGCCCGCGGGTCTGTAGTGTGGGCTTATAGCCCTTGGCCTTCACATAATAGATTGGGGCCTTGCGCTGTAGGTTCAGAGGACCGGGGAGCCGGCCTTCATGGTTGATACCACGCTCCACACTCGCTTCCATGGCATGCCACACAGTGAGCAGCTCGTCCCAGAAATCAGGTTTCTCGCAGCGTTTCACATATTCCCAATAACCGCAACCGTTGTCATCACACCAGTCACGGATGTCGGCGAGATAGTGCAGATCGTACACATCCGGACTTTCAGGAAGCAACCCCGTGGGGTGGTCACCTTCAGAGAGCGCCCCTCCACCGACGGAATAAACAATCCAGTCGTTGATTTGCAGTCCATTGGGATGAAAAGGCAGAAACTCCTCCGGCCTCCATTCGATTTCTACATGTCCGGCAGGCTGGAGCACTTCCTCGATAGCCACGTCCGTCATGTGCCCTTTGCCAGTGGCAGCAAGGCTCCCGTATAGCGTGACATGAAAGTCGGTGATTTCCGGATGGGCTTTCAGATAAATCTGCGCAGCCTTTTGCGGGCCCATGGTGTGACTCGACGAGGGTCCTTTCCCGATGCGGTATATCTCTCTCAATGATTTCATACGGCAAAATTAAGCATTTAATCTGACAAGACGTTAGCTTCGCGCGGAAATCTTCTGGAAACGCTCTGTCCAAAAACCATTACGGCGCAAAGGCATTGCCTTTACGCCGTAATCGCACTCCCTCTACAGCGTAATCGCAACGCGTCTACGCCGTAATCGCAACGCCATTACGGCGTAGAGGGAAACCGGTTACTTACTTCTTGTATTTGCAGCAGGACGGAAGCTTGTTGTAGTCCTTGGCGGAGGCCTTGCACTTGTCAGTGTCGTGACCTGCGGCGGCCACAGCCTTCTCGATCTTAATGAGACTGGCCTTGCTGTCGTCAAAGACAACCGTGCACTCCTTCTTACCCTTATTCCAGACTGCAGACAGCACACCGGGCACAGTCTTGGCGGCTTTCTGGATGCGCGCCTGGCACATCTCGCACTTGCCATCAGCCTTGAAAGTCTTCTTCACGGTTTTGGCCTGAGCTGAAACGCATAGTGCCATGGCGGCAACAAACATCAATGCAATTTTCTTCATCGTTATTTTCCTTTCGTTAAATACCTGGATCTTGTATTATCCATTAAATCGCCGGCAAAAATATAAAAAAAAGACAACCTGCCATAATTATTCCAATGATTTTTGCTAATTTTGCAAACAATTAAGTCTGGCCGCTGCCTGTCAGCGGCAATAGGAGGGATTATTTACATGCGTCGCCGCACCAGCGCTTTCATCACCATCCTGCTCTTTCTTATCTCGGTTTCGGGGTTGCAGGTCAGCGTTCATTACTGTGGTAATGAGCAGATGTTTGTTGCGGTCAATGGTGTGCCTGTCCATCATTATTCCCATGAAAGCGGAGACTGCTGTCATGGCGGCAAGACCAGTTGCCCCGGCTGCCACAACCATTCCCACTATCTGAAAATACGGGCTCCGTTCTCCGTCGGTCAGATGGTGAGTCTCCACCCCTGCCTGTCTGACAGTGGATGCCTGTACAGCGGCTTGGCCACCTTGTGGCCGTCCTGTCTGCGGCATGCGCAAATGACCTCCGCCTCACGCGCGTCTTATCATTACGTGCCCCCCGCACCGCCCGGATTGTTGACAGGGCCTCGCGGCATGAGGGCACCACCCGTGGCGTGAGCCACTTTCCTCACCCCGCACCCCACTCATCTTTTTTGTTTTTCAACTATAATCCCATGGTAAATAAGATTATAGGCTATTTTCTGCGCAACCGCGTCATTTCGCTGTTCGTGCTGTTGGCTGTCATTCTTGGCGGCCTGGCCACCATGCCTTTTGACTGGGGCACTGACAGCATCATTCCGCGAGATCCGGTTGCCGTAGATGCCATACCCAATATTGGAGACAACCAGCAGATTGTCTCCACTGAATGGATGGGGCACTCGCCCATGGACATTCAGGAGCAGATCACCTATCCGCTCACCACATCCCTGCTTGGAATCCCGGGCGTGAAAACCATCCGGTCATCGTCGATGTTCGGCATGTCGTTCATCTATATTATTTTCTCCGACAACGTAGAGTTCTATTGGAGCCGCTCGCGCATCCTTGAGAAGCTCAATTCCCTGCCCGCCGGCCTGCTGCCTGAAGGTGTCAGGCCCACCCTTGGTCCCGATGCCACGGCGCTCGGACAGATATTCTGGTACACTCTTGAAGGCCGCGACCCGAAGACGGGGAAGCCGACAGGAGGCTGGGATCCGCAGGAGTTGCGCACCATTCAGGACTATTACGTGCGCTACGGACTCTCTTCAGCCGAGGGCGTTTCTGAGGTAGCCTCAGTGGGCGGCTTTGTCAAGGAGTACCAAGTCGACATCGATCCCGACGCCATGCGCTCTTACGGCCTGAATCTCATTCAGGTGATGAAGGCCGTAAAAAACTCCAACATCGATGTCGGAGCGGGCACCATGGAGGTCAATCAGGCCGAATACCTCATCCGCGGACTGGGCTATGTGAAGAAATTAGCTGACCTGGAGAACGCCCCCATCACTTCCACGGACGGCGTGCCCGTACGAATCAAGGATGTGGCAAAGGTGAGCTGGGGGCCGGCTGACCGCCGCGGTGGCCTCGATAAAGAAGGGCAGGAAGCCGTGGGCGGCGTAGTCGTAGCGCGCAACGGCAGCAATCCTATGCAGGTTATTAATAATGTAAAGGATAAAATCAAGGAGATGCAGAGCGGCATGCCGGAGAAAGTGCTGCCCGACGGCACCCACTCACGCGTCACTGTCGTGCCTTTCTACGACCGCACACAGCTGATCAAGGAGACCATAGGCACCTTGGAGAGCTCGCTCACCCACGAGGTGCTCATCTGCATCATCGTTGTGCTCATCCTCGTACTCAACCTCCGCGCCTCCGTTGTCATCGCTACAATGCTGCCCTTGGCGGTGCTCTGCACGTTCATTGTGATGAAGCTCTGCGGCGTGGAAGCCAATGTCGTAGCCCTGTCGGGCATTGCCATCGCCATCGGCGTGATGGTGGACGTGGGCGTGGTCTTTATGGAAAACGTGGTGCGGCACGTGCAGAGTGACGACCGCAACCCTGTGACCGGTGAGGTGGTATGGCCGCGTGGCAAGGCCTTGGAAGACACCATCCTCTCTGCCATCAGCGAGGTCAGCTCGGCTGTGATGACGGGAATGGCAACCACCGTCATCTCTTTTCTCCCCGTTTTTGCCATGCAGGCACAGGAAGGCAAGATGTTTCATCCCTTGGCTTTTACCAAAACCTTTGCCCTCCTCTCTGCACTCATCCTCGGTCTCGTCATCCTGCCGACGCTCGCCTATTGGATCTTCTCCCTGCGCATGCCACAGCGGTGGGCCCTGCACCTCTTCCATGGGCGGCCTGCACCCAAGACTGTGAAGATCGGTAAATGGAACATTCAGGTCAACAGCCTGGTTGTGGCTGTTATCGTGCTCTTTTCCACCTACATCCTGACGGAGCACTGGATGCCCCTCGGGCCAAAGAATGGCATGCTGCTCAACGTGGGCTTCGTGCTCGCGATCATCGGTGTGGTGCTCGGACTGCTATGGACGATCGTCATCTATTATGAGCGCATTCTGCGGTGGTGCCTTGCTAACCGATGGAAGTTCATAATGATACCATTGCTCACACTCGCCGCCGGCACCCTGATCTGGAAGCACACCGGCTCCGAGTTCATGCCGACACTCGACGAGGGTACCTTCATGCTCATGCCCACCAGCATGCCCCACAGCGGCGTAGAACAGAACCTTCGGCTCTGCCGACAGCTTGACATGCGCGTCAGTGCCATCCCTGAGGTGGAGAGTGCCGTGGGCAAATGGGGCCGCGCAGAGTCGGCACTCGACCCCGCACCCATACAGATGTATGAGGTGACCGTGAACTATCGGCCCGAATACATGCTTGACGACGACGGGCAGCGCGCCCGCTTCAAGACGGACATCCATGGGCGTTTTCTCCTGAAAGGGGGCTCCACCTATGACCCTGCAAAGGGATTCCGCATCATTCCACGCGATTCACTCATACCCTCCTCTCATGGAGAGTATCTCCGTCAGTGGCGCGACAACATCCACAGCGAGGATGATATCTGGGCGGAAATAGAGAAAGTGAGCAACCTCCCCGGCCTGACGGGCTCGCCGAAACTGCAGCCCATCGCCACCCGACAAGTGATGTTGTCCACAGGTATGAAAGCAGCCATGGGTCTGAAAGTCTATGGTCCCGACCTTGAGAGCATTGAGAAGGCAGGCTTGCAGATGGAGAAAGCCCTGAAAGACCTGCCGCAGATCAACCGCTCCTCGGTCTATTACGACCGCGCTGAGGGCGCGCCCTATATTGAAATCACGCCTGACCGTGAGAAGTTAGGGCGCTACGGCATCCAGCTCGGCGACGTGCAGAGCGTCATCGAGACTGCTATTGGCGGCATGAATGAGGGTACGACAGTCGACGGGCGCGAACGTTTCCCCATCCGTGTGCGCTATGCCCGCGAGCTGAGAGACCATCCAGACGCCCTCTCCTCGATTCTCGTACCAGCCGCCGATGGCGCGCAGATCCCCCTTGGACAGGTGGCAAGCATCCAGTTTGTGCCGGGCGCGTCGATGATCTCCTCCGAGAACACCTTCCTTGTAGGCTACGTCACCTTCGACAAAAGCAACGCCAGCGAGGCAGAGGTCAACGTGGTCAACGCCGCCAAGAAGCACATTGACGCCCTCGTGGCTGCACACAAGATCAGCCTGCCCAAAGGCGTGAGCTACCGATTTGCGGGCAGTTATGAGCAGCAGGTGCACGCAGCCAAGCGTCTGAGCGTCGTCATCCCTGTGGCATTGCTGCTCATTCTGCTCATCCTTTACTTCCAGTTCAAGAGCGTCACAGCCTCACTCATCCACTTCTCCGGCGTGTTCGTAGCCTTTGCCGGCGGTTTCATCCTGATGTGGCTCTATGGACAACCGTGGTTTCTCAACATCTCCGTGGCGGGTATCAACCTTCGCGACATGTTCGGCATGGGACAAATCAACCTCTCTGTGGCCGTATGGGTTGGCTTTATCGCCCTCTTCGGTGTGGCTACCGACGACGGTGTGCTGATGGGTACATATATCCACCAGACCTTCCTGCATCGCAAGCCACAGAGCAAAGAGGCTATCCGCGAAGCCGTGGTCGAAGCAGGCAAGAAGCGCGTGCGCGCGGCCTGCATGACGGCAGCAACCACGCTCATTGCCCTGCTGCCCGTACTCTCCTCCACCGGAAAGGGCTCCGACATCATGGTGCCAATGAGTATCCCTACCTTCGGCGGCATGTTAATCCAGACCATGACTATGTTTGTAGTGCCCGTACTGCAATGCTGGTGGAGAGAAGGCGCACTAAGGAAAAGTAAAAAGATAAAAAATCATGAAGAATAAGATATTGTGCACAATAGTCCTAATAGGCCTCTTAAGCCTAATAGGCGCATCCAAGGTGATGGCTCAAGACAGTCTATCGACCTACATCGCTGCCGCCATCCGCAACAATCCGGCAGTGATCGGCAGCTATCAAGCCTACAAGGCACAGGTGATGAGCGCCTGTGGAACCGGCGTTCTCGGCGACCCGACGCTCCAGGTGGGCGTTTTCCCAAAGAGCATGCAGCATGTCAACGGCAAGCAGATAGCGATATTCACCATCATGCAAATGTTTCCGTGGTTTGGTACACTCAAGACCGGACGCGAAAACATGGAGTACAAGGCTGAGAGCACTTACCAGAAGTTCCGCGCCGACGGCATAGCGCTCGCCTATGAAGTGCAGCGCCGATGGTACGACATGCTTGCCACGCAGGAGAAAATCAAGGCTGTGAAAGGCAAGTTAGGCTTGCTGGAAGATATCAAGAAGCTGGCACTCCTCACCTACAAAACGGAGATGAGGGCACGCAATGCCAAAATGAGCGACCAGCTGCGCCTCGATGCGGAGGAGCAAAGCCTCAGAGAACAGGCGGCAAGCCTTGACGACAGGCTGCGCCTACAGCGCCAGCAGTTCAACATCGTGATGCACCGCGAAGCCGACGCGCCTCTTGTCATCCCCGACACCATCACCCTGCGCGAGATGCCCACTTACGCATGGACTGACATCGAGACTGCAGACCCCGTGCTGCAGAAGTCGATAGCCGACGGCAAAGCCTTTGACGCGCAGGAACGACTCGCCGACAAGATGGGGAAACCTACCTTCAGCGTCGGACTGCAATACATGCTCAACGGAAAGGTAAAACGCCCCGTGATGGAGAATATGAACGGCATGGACATGATCATGCCGATGGTAACCGTCTCGTTGCCCATCTATCGCCAGAAGACCAATATGAGCAAAGAAGCGGCAAAACTCAACAAGCTCAGCACCGATGAGGCTTACCGCAGCCGCCAGGACGCCCTCAAGAGCGAATACCTCAGCATCGAGCAACGTGTTGCTGACGCCAGGCGCAAGGTGGAACTGTATGACAAGGAGGTGGAAATACTCAACCACACGCTTCAATTGATGAATACAGAATATGCTACAGGTACGACAACGCTCACCGATATCCTCGAGACTAACCGGCAATATATCGACTATGCGCTGAAAAAAGCGGAGGCCTACGCCACCTTCAACACCATCGTAGCTGAATATGAGAAGATGGCAAGCCGCTACGACTACGCCGTCCGCGCGAATACCAAACAATAAAGAGAAGATCTGTTTATGAAAGACATAAAAAGCATTATTAGGCATCACCAGCTCTGGCTGGTGGCGCTCGCCGTTGCCATAGGAGTCGGCATCGGCTACGTGGCCTTCCATGGAGGCAACCACAGCCATACGGAGGCATCGGAGGAAAAGACCATCTGGACCTGCTCCATGGACCCGCAGGTCAGGCAGGACCATCCAGGCAAATGCCCCATCTGTGGAATGGATCTGATTCCGCTGAACAAAGACAGTCATGCCAAGTCAGCAGACATGGACATGAATCCCGACGCCATCACGCTCAGTGATGAGGCAATGGCTCTGGCCAACGTACAGACCGAGACCGTGGGCACCGGCACCACAGCCAAGGAGTTGCGCCTCTTCGGCAAGATCGAGCCCGATGAGCGGCTGGAGCAGGTGCAGAGCGCTTACGTCGACGGTCGTGTGGAGCGGATTTTCATCAACGCCATAGGCGACCGCGTGAGCCGTGGACAGACGTTGGCTGTCATCTACTCGCCGGCACTCTATGCCGCTGAGCAGGAACTCGTACAAGCCCTGGCCTTCCCGATGGCTGACCAGCGGAAGGCACTCGTGGAGGCTGCCGTGGAGAAGCTTGAACTGCTACAGATTGACCGTGCACAGATCAACCGCGTCATCAGGACGAAGAAAGCCTCACCCTATATCACCCTCAAGGCCAACACCAGCGGTACCGTTGTCGACAAGCAGGTGGAGCAAGGCGACTACGTCAAGCAAGGACAGCCTCTCCTGAAAATCGCCAACCTCAACACCGTATGGGCTGTTTTCCAGGCCTATGAGGGCGATCTGCCCTTCGTCAAAGTCGGCTCCACCGTGCGATTCACTACGGAGAGCATGCCAGGCCGATCATTCACCGGAAAGGTGGGCTTTATCGACCCAATCATCGACGACAAGAGCCGCACGGCCGGCGTGCGTGTGGTGATGGCCAATCCCAACGGCATCTTCAAGCCACAAATGATTATCTCCGGCTATGCCGCGGCCCGCATGAAGGGCTATGAAAATGACATTGTGGTGCCGAAGTCAGCTGTACTGTGGACGGGCAAGCGCAGTGTGGTCTATGTCAAGGACGAAGACATGTCGCAACCCACCTTCTCTCTGCGCGAAGTAACGCTGGGCCCAAGTCTTCCCGACGCCTATGTCATCATCGGCGGACTGGCCGAAGGCGAAACCATCGTGACCAATGGCACCTTTGCCGTTGACGCTTCCGCACAGCTCGCCGGAAAGAAAAGCATGATGAACCGGTAAAGCTTTCAGTGCTCTTCCATCATCATCACTCTGTGACTACGCCGTAATCGCATCGCCTTTACACTGTAATCGCAATGCCTTTACACTGTAATCGCAATGCCTTTACGCTGTAATCGCAATGCGATTACAGTGTAAAGGCAATGCTGTACCGGAGCATACTCATGCCTCCGATACAGCCCCTTCGTAGGATTCTAAACGGTGAGGTTACTCCTCGTCGGGAATAATGAGCTTGTAGCCCTGACCATGGATATTGATGATCTCCACCTGGTCATCGTCCTTAAGATGCTTGCGCAGCTTCGTGATGTAGACATCCATCGAGCGGGCGTTGAAATAGTTGTCATCGATCCAGATGGTGCGCAAGGCGTCATTGCGCTTGAGAATCTCGTTTGCATGTGAGCAGAGCAGTGAGAGCAGCTCATTCTCTTTCGTAGTGAGCTTGGTTTGTTTCTCGCCGATGGTAAGCAGCTGCTTCTGCGTATCAAACGTATACTTACCAATTTTGTATTTCGTACTCTCGCGATTCTTCTTTCCTTTCACGCGGCGAAGGATTGCCTCGACACGCTTCACAAGTTCTTCCATCGAGAAAGGCTTGGTGATATAGTCATCGGCACCTTTGTCGAAACCTTCCAAAACATCCTCCTTCTGCACACGGGCTGTAAGGAAGATGATAGGTACCTGCGAATTGATCTGACGAATCTCGCCGGCCAGCGTGAAACCATCCTTCTTTGGCATCATGACATCAAGGATGCAGATGTCGTACTTATCCTTCTGAAACTCACGGAAACCAACTTCGCCGTCAGGGCAAAGCACAGCGTCAAAGCCCTTGGCAATGAGGTATTCGCACAACAATGTTCCGAGGTTCTCGTCGTCTTCACAAAGCAAAATTTTTGTCTTTTCTTCCATAATATATTCAGTTTAAATAATTTATTATCTGTTATCCATCTGTTCAACTTTAACAATCCGGTCTATTCATCGTGGATCACCGGCAATTTAATGGTGAACGTAGAGCCTTTGCCGTATTCACTTTCTACCTTGATTTCACCGTCATGAAGGTCCACCACCTTCTTCACATAAGCCAGACCGAGTCCAAATCCCTTCACATCATGAACATTTCCCGTCCCTACACGATAGAATTTCTCAAAGATCTTCTTCAAATCATCTTTCTTAATGCCTTTGCCGGTATCATGCACCGAGAGGCAAAGCCACTTGTCATCATTCCACGTCTTAAGGAAAATGCTGACAGGTTGATCCGGCTTACGGTATTTCACAGCGTTGTCCATCAAATTGAAAATGACATTCTGGAAGTTGACTTCATCCACATAAATGGTAGAATCAACGGCGCCAATGTCCACGTTGATTTGTCCGCCTGTATGCTCCACACGCAGAGAGAAGCTATTGGCAATGGACTCAACCATCTCGTTAAGGTCAAGATGTTTCTTCTTGAACGAAGACTTCTTGCGGTCGAACATGGACATTTGCAGTACCTTCTCTACAAGGAAGCGGAGCCGCTTTGTCTCATCGGTGATAACACCCACCAAATGCTTGGTCATCTTCTCAGACTTTGCCACCGTGTCATCGTTGAGCATCTGTGTGGCAAGCGATATGCTGGCGATAGGAGTCTTGAGCTCATGCGTCATATTATTGACAAAATCGTTCTTGATTTCATTATAACGCTTCTGTCGAAAAACAATGGCAAGCGTGATAATGAATGTCACCAACAATATCAGCGTAAAGAATACACTGGGTATCATAAACTTGATGCTGGAGAAGATATAACTGTTGATGTCAGGGAAATGAACCCTCACCACGCCCATCTTCGACGAGGGGTCATTGCGAAAGAGCACTTGAGTGTAAGTAAACTCTGAGCCCTCGTCCGTGTAATCTGGACAACGGTACACCTCACGCCCATCTTGAGTAGTCACTGTAAAATGGTAGGGGATGTTCACGCCATTGTTGATGAGTTCTGCCTTGATATCCTGGTCAAGTATCTTAAAGTTGACGCGCTCTTTCAAAGGCTTGTCCGAGGCAGAGTAAAGCATATTCATTACTACCTCATCAAGCAAGGCCTTCTGGTAGACATACCTGTTTTTCACTATCTCCTGCAGCGAACGGCTGGCCTCATTATTTGAATTCTGGTCGTTGATCAAAATCATAGCCTTCGGCATTTTAACAGGATTGGCTGCTTTTGTCTTCATACGGAAGGTAAGGTAACTGGAGCCACGGAACGCGGAAGTAGTCTGATGTGAACTGCTGTCAAAGCCTTCTGCCGAAGTGCTACAAGGATTATCGTCCTTATGTCCCGACTTCAGTTCAGCCTCTCTGACGTCCCTTTCAAGATACCGCAACGTCTCATTCAGCTCCAAATTACGGGCAGCCTGATAGAGGGCACGATTCACACTTTCGTCAAACTGCTCCTTTTTCATATTTGCCATCTCACGGATATATGTGAGCTGTAGGAAGAGTAGGATTACGAAGGAAATCCCCATAATGACGGCTATCGTCCATATCGTCTTCTTCTTCATGCCGCAAAGATAGCAATTAACTTAATCGGTTAACACTTGGATGTTAAGAAAATCAACCTAATTAATTTGAATTAACGAATAATCACTATATAGTATTCAATATAAACACAATATCCCAAGTAGCTCAAATCAAACTACTTGGGATAACAATAAAAGGGCGTGAAGATTACTCCTCTTCCTTCACTTCTTCCTCATGCTTTGCAATGAGTTTCGTCTGAATATCATTGGGCACGAGCTCGTAACTTGCGAATTTGGCATTAAATGAAGCCCTTCCACCTGTGAGCGAACTGAGCGCAACGCTATAGTTGGACAATTCCTTCAAAGGAATCTTTGCTGTAAGCTTCTGGTAACCAGCCTCTGCATCCATGCCCATAATGATGGCACGACGTCCCTGCAAATCACTCATCACGTCGCCCATATAGTCAGACGGCACATAAACCTCAAGGTCATAGATGGGCTCAAGAATCTTCGGCCCTGCATTTCTGAACGCATCCGAGAACGCATGACGTGCGGCCAGTGTGAACGAGAGCTCATTAGAGTCTACGGGATGCATCTTTCCATCGTAGACCACCACACGAACATCACGTGCATAGCTGCCTGTCAGCGGGCCACGCTCCATGCAGTCCATGACTCCCTTGAGAATGGCAGGCATGAACCTAAGGTCAATGGCACCACCCACCACACTGTTGATGAACTGTAATTTACCGCCCCATGGCAAGTCTTTCTCCTCCTTAGACTTGATATTCATCTTGAATTCCTGTCCACCGAATTTATAGCTGACGGGGTCCGGCATGCCTTCAGCATAGGGCTCCACTATCAGAGAAACTTCACCAAACTGCCCTGCACCTCCGCTTTGCTTCTTATGGCGATAGGTAGCCTGAGCCTTCTTTGTGATGGTCTCACGATAGGGCACACGCGGCTCGTCATATTCCACTTGCAGCTTCTCGTTGTTCTCAAGACGCCATTTCAAAACGCGCAAGTGAAATTCACCTTGTCCGTGAATGATGGTCTGACGAAGCTCTTTGCTCTGCTCAACGACCCATGTAGGATCTTCCTGCCTCATCTTCAAGAGAGCAGCCATCACTTTCTCCAAATCCTGTGGATTCTTTACCTTGATAGCACGTGAGTATTTAGGACGTGGATATTTCACAAAATCAAACTTCATTCCGTCGTCGTCTTTTCCATCCAGTGTATTCCCCGTCTTCACATCTTTCAACTTGACAGTGCACCCAATGTCACCGGCTTCCAGCTCGTCCACAGGGATACGGTTGTTTCCCGCGCAAGCATAGATTTGCCCAATACGCTCCTTAGAGCCACGGTCAGCGTTAGTAAGGTCGTCTCCTGCCTTTACTCTTCCGCTCATGACCTTGAAATAACTGACCTCTCCGATATGCGGCTCCAGCCCAGTCTTGAAGAAGTAAAGGCTCTCCGGGCCGTTGCTGTCAGCAGCAACTTCCTCTCCACGGGTGTTGCGATAGGCAGGCATATCACTGACAAATGGTACAACATTGCCGAGGAATTCCATCAGGCGCTGCACTCCCATGTCTTTGTGAGCGTCAACGCAGAAAATCGGAAACATGTCACGATTGATCAGTCCTTTGCGGATACCAAGACGCAACTCGTCTTCGGTCAGAGAGTTCTCGTCCTCAAAGAACTTCTCCATCAGTGTATCATCGTTCTCAGCAGCGGCTTCCACCAAGGTACGATGCAACTCCTCTGCTTTTTCTTTCTCCTCTACAGGAATCTCTTCACGCTTTGGCTCACCGCCATCGGGTCCCCAAGAGAGTTTCTTCATGATGAGCACATCAATGAGGCTATGGAAGTCAGGACCCGTCTCAAGGGGATACTGAATTTGTACACATTTGTTGCCATAGATGTCTTGCATCTGTGAAATGAGGTTGTCGAAGTCACATTTCTCCGAATCAAGCTGGTTGATAAGGAAGATAACAGGCTTCTTCAACTTTTCAGTATAGCGAAAGTTGTTCTGCGTACCCACTTCCGGACCGTATTGTCCGTTGATGAGAATCACTGCCTGGTCAGTGACATTAAGGGCAGTGATGGCGCCTCCGACAAAGTCGTCTGATCCCGGACAGTCGATGATATTGAGCTTCTTATTATTCCACTCTACATGAAAGACAGTGGGAAACACTGAGTAACCAAGGTTGAGTTCTACGGGCATAAAGTCAGAGACCGTATTCTTAGCCTCCACAGTTCCACGACGTTTGATGACTCCTGCCTCGAACAGCATGCTTTCGGCAAGCGTGGTCTTGCCGCTACCTTTGGCGCCAATAAGCGCGATGTTTTTAATCTCGTTGGTTTGATAAACTCTCATATCAAAAATATTTTAAAGTTAGTCCTTATTTCTTCAACGGGTCTGTATTGCAAACCAGTGCTAAAGTTAAGAAGAAATGCGAAAAGGGCAAAGAAAATATCAAGAAATGTGCTGTATTTTAAAAGAAATTAGTAATTTCGTGTTCAAATAAAGATAATTGTTCGGAGAATCAAATATATGTCGACACAAGCTGCACTTTACCTGCATATCCCTTTCTGTGCTTCACGATGCATCTACTGCGGTTTCTATTCCACCACCTCCCTTTCTCTTAGAAGCCGCTATGTCGATGCTCTCTGTGAGGAGATGCGTTTGCTGCCATATCATCCAACGATAAAGACCATTTATCTCGGCGGAGGCACACCAAGCCAGTTGACACATCGCGACCTTCACCGGCTATTCACACATCTATATAATAAGTATGATGTCAGTCCTCAAGCTGAGATAACGATGGAGTGCAATCCCGACGACATACGAGACGGAATGTTTCAAGACCTCCCTGTGAACCGCGTCAGCATGGGAGCACAAACATTTTCCGACGAGAGACTTCGATTCCTGCACCGTCGCCATACGGCGTCAGAGGTAGATCAGGCTTTTGATACACTACTTCATAATGGCATCGACAACATCAGCATTGATTTGATGTTCGGCTTTCCCGGAGAAACCATGGAGGATTGGATAAGCGATGTCAAGCATGCCATCGCCCTACATCCAAAGCATATTTCAGCGTATGGACTGATGTATGAGGAAGGCACCCCACTCTACAGAATGCTCGAACAAGGATTGACAGAAGAGACCGACGAAGACTCAAGCCTGCGCATGTACGACGCTCTGACAGACCTGCTTGCCGCAGCCGGCTATGAGCACTATGAAATCAGCAACTTCGCATGGCTCGATGGCCATACGACAAGTCCCTGGCGCAGCAAACACAATTCATGCTACTGGCACGATGTCCCCTACATAGGCATTGGCGCAGGCGCACACTCCTACTATCAGCACACCAGACATTGGAATCCGGATAATATCCTTATGTACATGGACTCCATAGAAAGCGGGCAACTACCTTATGAGGAAGAGGTCATAGACAGCGATACACACTACGATGACATCGTCACCACAGCCTTGCGAACACGTGAGGGTATCGACCTAACCAAACTGGATGGCAAGCACCAAAGATTCTTGATGGATAATGCGAAAGACTATATTCAACGCGGACTCATGGCTGTGAATGACCATCACCTCCATCTCACACGAGAGGGAATCAATATCAGCAACCGCATCATGAGCGACCTGATGGACGTATGATGACCTACGTCCTGGCAGCATCAAGGCCCTTTATGCCCTCCTTCTCATAAACAGTAAAGAAGTAAGCTTTGATGTCGGCGTCTATATCCACAATATTGCGTTTTCCCGTGACATAGGGTTTAATGTATACGGAAACACCATAGCAGACAACACCGATGGCAAGGGCTACCAGAAACTTTGGCAACTCTTTCTCAATGAAATCAGTATTCATGAAGCCGATCATCGCCATAATAGGAATGACAAACAACAGCCAGTCGCCCGCAGTATTCATCTTTCCATTGTTTTCGCGCTCTTCTCTCAGCACCTTTGGCGCAGCCTGAATCAAGGATGCCTCATGGGCCTTCCAATAGGTCTCAAACTCATGTGGGTAAATGTTTCCAGCCATGATTTTCTTTTCATTTCTGTGGCAAAGATAAGGAAAAAATGAGTAACTTTGCCAACAGAAAGAGAAAAAGATCATGCAAAATCAGTTTTCACGCACACAGTTATTACTTGGCAAGCCAGCTATTGATACACTCAACGGCTCACGCGTGGCTGTCTTCGGCGTAGGCGGAGTCGGGGGATATGTCGTAGAAGTACTTGCCCGTAGTGGCGTGGGAGCAGTGGACATCATCGACGACGACCGTGTTTGCCTGACCAATGTAAACCGGCAGATTCTTGCGACACTCTCCAGTGTAGGGCGTCACAAGGTTGATGTGGCTGAGGACCGCATCCATGACATCAATCCTCGTTGCCACGTAAGAAAGTACCAGACATTTTATCTGCCATCCAATGCTGACGAGTTTGATTTCTCACATTACGATTATGTCGTTGATTGCATAGACACCGTCACAGCCAAACTGGACCTGATCCGGCGCTGTCACGACCTGCACATTCCTATCATCTCCTGTATGGGAGCCGCCTATAAGCTTGATGCCACACAGTTGCAGGTCACTGACATCTGGAAGACCATCAACGACCCATTGGCTAAAGTCATCCGGAAGAAGCTTCGCAAAACGGATATCAAGCACTTAAAAGTAGTATATTCGCCCGAGTTGCCTATTGAGAGCATTGACCAGCCCGACATCAGTTGTCGCTACCACTGCATTTGTCCGGCAAAGGATATGCGGGCGTGCACCGAACGGCACACCATCCCGAGCTCCAATGCATGGGTACCTGCTGCGGCCGGACTGATTTGCGGCGGAGAGGTCGTCAAGGATCTTGTCAACAATGCTCACACTATGCGTATCGATTTGGAGAATGATCCGGACAACGCATACGCAAGAGTGGCAGCCGAAAAGCATGAGGCATATCTTCAAGATTACCGGCAACGTGTGGTAGAAAGAAAGAAAACAATCACAATCGATGAATAAAGAAGAGTTATTCAAGAAGCTCCGCGCCAATACGCATGAGCAATATGACATGCCGGACATGCATATTGACGGCATTCAGTATGCCGACACTTACGCCCAGTTTGTAAAGATGACCAAACATGTCGGTGGGAAAGTAGTGGAAGCAGGTCCGGATGATGATCTCAATGCTATCATCAAAGCACAATACCCCAAAGCTAAAACATTTGCCAGCAACCTTTCATCCATCACGATAGCACAGAAAAACCCCGACACAGTGACTGAAGCGATAGATCTTGACGGTACTGACGTGGGCATTGTCGAAGGCAAGATAGGTGTAGCTGAAAATGGCTGTATCTGGGTTCCCCAAACGATGAAGGAAAAGGCGGTTTGCTTTATTTCCGAATATCTTGTTATCATTCTTGACAAGAAAAACATAGTAAACAACATGCACGAAGCTTACAGTCGTATCAGCTTTGACCCGCAATATCAGTTTGGCACCTTTATTAGCGGCCCCTCAAAGACTGCGGACATTGAGCAAGCACTCGTCATGGGCGCACAAGCAGCACGCGGGGTGACAGTGATTATTATCGGCTGATGCCTCTACTGTGTCAATTATAATATAGACATTATAATATAAATAATGTGTGTGGTATGAGGTGTGAACGTCAATCATAAGATGGAAGATAAACGCCAGAACAACGTCTACACCCATATCCTGAAATATACAGGTCTCTTTGGTGGCGTACAGGCCTTGAGCATCCTCGTTGCCTTAGTGCGCAACAAGCTTGTGGCGATTCTGCTGGGCCCCATGGGCATGGGATTGATGTCTCTTTTCAATACCACCATCCGGTTTATCAGCGATTCCACCAATCTCGGAGTGGGTGTGAGCGCTGTGAAACATCTTTCCGAAGCCTACGAACAGAACGATAAGCAGAAGCTACAACAGTCTGTTCAGACCATTCGTGCCTGGGCCACGGTAACGGCCTTGGGCGGCATGTTGGTCTGTGCGTTGCTCAGTCCACTCCTGAGCCGTTATACTTTTGGATGGGGAAAGCATACACTTCATTTCCTATTGTTGTCGCCGGCTGTCGCCATGACCACCTTGACGCTGGGTGAGACCGCCATTCTCAAAGGTGTCCGCAAACTGGGAGCGCTGGCACACATCTCCTTGATCAATATCGTGTTAGCGCTCATTCTGACCGTTCCTCTTTTCTTTTTTCTGGGCATCAGCGCTATCGTGCCATCCATTAACCTTGTGGCATTAACACAGTTGGCCGTGACCTTGACCTTCTCTCTCCACTGTTGCCCTATGCAGTTCCGGCTCGACAAAGCCACGCTACAGAGAGGCGTGAGCATGATCAAGCTGGGCATTGCCTTTCTCTTTGCAGGGATATTCGGCAGTGGTTCCGACTTTCTCATCCGGTCGTTTGTCAACAATGCCGGTTCCCCCGACACTCTCGGGCTCTTCAATGCGGGCTACATGATCACGATGACCTACGGCGGGATGGTGTTTTCAGCGATGGAAACCGATTATTTCCCCCGTCTCTCCGCCATTGAGCAGACAGGAGCCACACTCAACGCCACCGTGAACAAGCAGATAGAAGTGTCGCTGCTCATCATCTCGCCCATGCTTGTCGCCCTCATCATTGGCTTGCCTCTTATCCTTCCCCTACTCTATTCAAGGACTTTTTCGCCGGCCACGGCTATGGCACAAATCATGGCTCTGGCGTTATACCTGCGTGCCGTCAAGCTCCCCATTGCCTACCTGCCGTTAGCAAGAGGCGACTCAAGGTCGTATCTTCTCATGGAGGGTATCTATGCAGCCGTGTATATTCTCATTTCCATCGGATGCTTCCACGCCTTTGGACTCTTTGGTTTGGGCGCAGCCGTCGTGTCAGTAGCCTGCTTCGATTTCATCATGCTCAATGTTTATATGCGCTTCCGCTATGGCTACCTGCTTTCTCGCTCGGCCGTCAAACTGATGCTCCAACAGCTGCCTATTGGCCTTGTGGCCTATGTTTTGACAAAGACAGGAGAGAGCTGGACTTATTGGCTCGCGGGAACAGGGCTGTTCTGTCTCAGTTTGTATTTATCATTGAAAGAGCTGCATAAGCGTACGCGCCTGTGGGACAAACTGAAAGCAAAATACTTCCATTCCTCTCAATCTTGATATGCATTGAGAGCATGTACAATCCGGCATATCTCCCCGTCAGTCAACGTTGGGTTGCAAGGTATGCTGAGCTCTTCACGGTGAATCTTCTCCGTAACCGGCAATGACAACCGGTTCCATTCGGCATAGCAAACTTGCCGGTGAGGCGGTATGGGATAGTGTATCATGGTGCCGACGTCGTTTTCCGCCAAGTAACGCTGCAGCGCATCCCGCGTCCTACAAAGTATGGGAAAGATGTGAAACACGTGGTCTACGTCTCCATTGATCCAAGACTCCATGCCTGGTATTCGCAGCTTGGGATTGTCTACATACAGCGCATACTGTCGGGCAATCTCTTTTCTCCGGCGGTTTTCCGCGTCCAGATAGCGCAGCTTGACACTGAGCACTGCTGCCTGCAACTCGTCAATGCGGCTGTTAAGCCCTTTATAGGGGAACACATATTTCTGCGAGGAGCCATAGTTGCCTAAAGCCCTGCAAAGGTCAGCCAACGCCTTATCATTGGTAGTGATGGCTCCCGCATCGCCTAATGCCCCAAGATTCTTGCCTGGGTAAAAGCTGTGTGCGGCTGCGTCACCTAATGAGCCGGTCCGCCTGCCATTGTACTTGCACCCATGCGCCTGCGCATTATCCTCTATCAGCAGGAGGTGGTAACGCTGGCAAAGAGCAGAGATGCCTGCCGTCATGGCACAACGGCCGTAAAGATGGACCAAGAGAATGGCCTTGGTCTTTGGCGTGATTGCCTTCTCAATCAGGGCATCGTCTATTTCGAGGGAATTGATGTCGGGTTCAATCAGGATGGGTTTCAACCGGTTCTCCGTAATGGAAAGAATAGAGGCGATATATGTGTTGGCGGGAACAATGACCTCATCACCCTCGCTCAGACGCCCCATCTCCCTGTAGGCACGGAAAATAAGTGTCAGCGCGTCAAGCCCGTTGCCACAGCCTACGCAACAGCGAGTGCCGATAAAGCGGGCATAGTCAGCTTCAAAGCGGCAAGTCTGCCCACCCTGAAGATACCATCCATCCTCAACAACACGCATGACCGCGGCTTCTATCTCAGCCTGATGCAGCCCTGTCATCTTTTTCAAAGAGAGATAAGGAATCATCATTAGCAGTTAATTTCTATCTCATACCAGTCGTAGCAGACCGCTCTTCCGCCAAATCCCTCCTTCTGATAGATGAGACCCTCATTGAGAAAACGGCCTCTGTCTTCGTTGGACGTGCCGAAATCAAAATATTGACGGTCCACACGGTCCTCCTTGATGATTTTATGGAATATGGAATCAATGGCGTGCAAGCGCTTGCCTTCCGGAGAGGCGGAGATATACTGTACATGTACCACTTTGGCGGATACGTAAAGCAATACGCCACCTACCACCTTACCCTCCCAGCGCGCCACATAGAGGGCGATGTTGTCAGGGAAAGAAGTGTGAAGCCGGAGCATCTCGTTGACGGTATGAACAGGCTTGGTATGGTGTGCTGAGGCAAGATTCTCCTCTAACACATGCCAAAAGGAGCCATACGCGTTGTCATCTCTCGTTACCTCAAGGCCGTTCATCCGCGCCTTGTCTGCACCAAACTGCCTGATACGCCGCCATTTCAGCGCGTTTCCCATGTCAATCACTGACGAGACATTACGCACTAAGAGCCGTGCATGGCAACGGTTGAAAATGGCATAAAGATCTTCTTCCGAGGGTAGCTGCTGATAAATCCAGGGTACCGGCTTATAAATCATCTGCTTGATTCCCAACCTTCTGAGCTCGGCCATAAGCTCTTCAAACAGCGTGCAGACCTCGGCAGCGGTGGCATGCGTACCGGTAATCAGCCCTCCGTAGGTCAGTCCCTGATGAGACCATAGCGTATCGCCGTCGACATTGGCAGGCAACAGTGCATAAGGATTGCCCTTCAGGTAAAACATGAACGAGCAGTCTGTGAAGCGGTCATGATGATAGTCCATGTAATGACGGTCGAAGAGGAAAGTGCCTTGCTTCGACTGCCTCACGAATGCATTCCACGCATTGCTGTCCTTGCCGGTATAGCGTCTTATCTCGAACATCCCGAAGACCTGTATTTAAGGAATTCTCTGTAGTTATAAATATAATCGTTTTCGTCATATGGATCTTCCGCAAGGACCAGGCAAACGGCTCCGGAAGAGAAGTCCTCCAATACCCGCCAGATGCCCGTATCGACGAAAAGTCCCTTGTTGGGAAGGTTGAGCATGTAGCTTTCACGTTCCTTGCCGTTGTCAAGTGTCACGGTGAAAGACCCAGACACAGCAACGATGAGTTCCCTGCAATGCTTGTGCGCATGACCGCCACGGCATGCGCCGCCAGGGATGTCGTAAGTCCAGTAAACCCTGCTAATGGCAAACGGCACATCCTTAAGTTGCTGGGCCACAGTAAGATTGCCGCGCGGATCGGCAATTTTCTGTAGCGTTATCAATCTGCCCAATCGTTGTTTCATCATAACTCAATACCGACCATTTTGCGTCTACACCGTAATCGCATCGCCTTTACACTGTAATCGCAACGCCTTTACGCCGTAATCGCATCGCCTTTACGCCGTAATCGCAATGCCTTTACGCCGTAATCGCAACGCCTGTTACTTTTTCATTTCTTCATGTAAGGGTCAGTTCCCAACACGGTCTTCGCCAGGCGCTTTGTCTTATCGCGCAAGGCCGTCATATCGCAACCTACCTTGTCGTAGCAAGTGACGACGCCCATACGACGCCCCACATGCGCTTCGGGCTTTCCAAAGATGCGCACGCGCGCATGATCCTCACGGCAAACGTCGGCAAGATTGTAGTCAAGCGGCTGATTGCTCTCCACGGGCGATAAGACTACAGCAGAGGCGCCGCTGTGCTCCAAGTGAATGGCGGGGATGTTGAGGCCCATGACGGCACGGAAGTGAAGCTCAAACTCACTGAGGTTGGTGCAGTGGCTCAGTGTCACCATACCCGTGTCGTGAGGCCGTGGCGAGAGCTCTGAGAAGATGACCTCGCCCTGCCTGGTCAGGAAAAACTCCACGCCCCAGATGCCATAGCCTGTCAAAGCCCTGGTCACCTCGTCGGCCATGTGCTGGGCCACCTTGAGTGCATCCTCGCTGATGGCATAGGGCATCCAACTCTCTCTGTAGTCACCGCCTTTCTGCACATGCCCGATGGGCGGGCAGAAGAGCGTGGGACCATGCTGCTGAGTGACGGTGAGCAGCGTGAACTCAGAGTCAAAGTCGATAAACTCCTCAATGATGACCTCCCGTACATCACCACGTCCTTCCTCCATGGCATCACGGAAAGCCTCCTGAAGCTCGTCATCGTCATGGACATAGCTTTGACCGTGGCCGGAAGAAGACATCAACGGCTTGACAACGCACGGAAAGCCTATCTCGTCGGCAGCACGCTTGAACTCGTCAAAGGTCTTAGCATAGAAATACCTCGCCGTACGCAGCCCCAGTTCCCGTGATGCCAGGTCACGAATGGCACGGCGATTCATGGTGTAGTTGACGGCACGCGCCGAGGGCACCACCCTGATACCTTCTTTCTCGAAATCAAAAAGGCGCTCGGTACGGATTGCTTCTATCTCGGGCACAATCAAGTCGGGCCGGTGCCGCTCCACAACAGCCGAGAGGGCGTCGCCGTCAAGCATGGAGAAGACCTCACGCTCATCGGCTACCTGCATAGCAGGTGCGTTGTCATACTTGTCGCAGGCGATGACATATTGTCCGGCACGTTTGGCGGCAATCGTAAATTCCCTGCCCAGTTCACCTGAGCCTAAAAGCAAAAACTTTTTCATTGGTTTAGAATGGCTTAAACAAAACCTATTTTTCTTTGCACGATGGGTTTCATGCGCCTCATCATCATCTGCCACTCAGGAGAGATGGCTATACGATGAAGGTCTTTTGCTATAATCTCGCGCATAGCCGACTGGGGCACACGGTATTTCAGCGCAAGCTGCTCCACGGGCTTCCGGCTTTCGCCGAAAAGCCCGTAGTAGGCGTCGATGATATCCTTGTCAACGGCCCCGAGCATCGTTAAAAGGATGTTGAGATTGGCCTTATCGGCATTGCTCATAAGCAGAGCAGAGCCTTGCGCAAGCTGAAGATAGCGGTGCAGCTGGATAGAAAACCTGTCAAGCCTAAGCTCCTCAGGCAAGTTGTCCATGACGCTCCTTTCCATACATGATGTCGTAATACTTCTGATAGTCACCGCTGGTCACCTCATTGATCCACTGCTGGTTGTCGAGATTCCACTTGATGGTCTTTACGATGCCGTCAGCGAACTTTGTCTCAGGATACCATCCCAGCTCCGTCTTAATCTTTGTGGGATCAATGGCGTAGCGCGCGTCGTGGCCGAGACGATCGGCCACATGCACAATGAGCGAATCGTTAATCCAAGAGATGTCGATGTCGCCCTTCGTATCGCGGACCTGCTTTTTCAGCACATGGCGCAGTCCTTTGTCGGTCTCCATCATGTCGTGAATGGTCTTGATGGTGAGCTTCACGATATCGATATTCTTCATCTCGTTGTGTCCGCCAACATTGTAGACCTCTCCTTCACGCCCTTCACGCACCACAAGGTCAATGGCCTTGCAGTGGTCTTCCACATAAAGCCAGTCGCGCACATTGAGTCCAGCGCCGTAGACAGGGAGCTTCTTGCCCTCAAGAATATTGTTGATAATCAGAGGAATGAGCTTCTCCGGGAAGTGGTATGGCCCATAGTTATTGGAACAACGCGTGATGGACACCGGCATGTGGTAAGTGTCGCGGTAGGCCTGCACAAAGAAGTCAGCACTCGCCTTGCTGGCAGAATAAGGGCTGTGCGGGCACAATGGTGTTGTCTCGGTGAAGAACCCCGTGTTGCCCAAAGCTCCGTAGACCTCGTCGGTAGATACCTGGTGGTATCGCTTTCCTGTCTTCCAGGTAGGATAGCCCTGCGCGTCCTTGCCCGTTACCCATGCACGGCGGGCAGCGTCCATAAGGTTCTGAGTACCTAAAATGTTCACGCTCAAGAAGAGCTGCGGATCCTCAATGGAACGGTCGACATGGCTCTCGGCTGCAAAGTTGACAACAAAGTCGATGTCGTTCTCGGCAAACAACCGGTCCACGAGCTTGCGGTCACGGATATCGCCCTTGATAAAGAAGCAGCGCTGATTGTCGATATCGTCCTTGATGGTGCCTAAATTGCCAGCATAGGTCAGTGCATCAAGGACAATAACCTTAGTGTCATCATTGGCATATTTCTTGTGAAGCAGATACTTGATGAAGTTGGAGCCAATGAATCCGGCAGCCCCGGTGACAAGATAAGTTTTCATAATGAAAAGCGTTTTTTGATGAACTCGGCAATAAAATGTTCGGTTTCCTGGAGCCCCAAAATACTTGAGTTGATACAGAGATCATAGCTCTCCGCATGCCCCCAGGTCTTACCAGTGTAATAGTTATAATACGAAGCGCGGTCGTCTTCCATTGACCGGATGTACTTTCGCGCCTGCGCACGGTCAAAATCATGACGCTTGCATACACGCTGCAAGCGCTGGTCGATGTTGGCTGTAATGAATATGTTCATGGTGTTTTTGAAATCACGCAGCACATAGTCGGCCGTACGGCCTACGAAGACACAGTTGCCCTCCTCAGCCGCTTTCTTGATGGCATCGCTTTGAAACTTGTAGAGTGAATCCTGCGAGAAGTTGTTTTTATAGAAGTTGTTCTCGCCCATCAAAGGCACATGCACGTGAAAAAGCGACTTGAGAAAGCCCTTCTGCTCATCGTTCTGTTCAAAGAACTTCTCACTGAAGCCACTCTCCTTCGCTGCAAGGTTGAGCAGCTCCTTGTCGTAGAATTTGCAGCCGAACTCATCCGCAAGCATCTTGGCGATAACTCTGCCGCCAGAGCCTATCTGCCTACCAACATTAATGATGATTTTCTTATCACTATTCATGATGTTTATTAATTATTTGCTTCTTGAATTTTCGCATATATAAAGCCATAATGATGGCTGCCACGACTGCTGCGGTGAAATCGGAGGCCGGCAACGAGTACCACACTCCATTCACACCGAAAAACAAAGGCAAGACGTAAAGCAACGGCAGAAGAAACAACAACTGCCTCGACAAGGAAAGGAAAATGCTGATTTTGACCTTCCCTATACACTGGAAGAAGTTGGTGACGACCATCTGGAAGCCCACTATCAGGAAGGCAAGCATGTTGATCCTTATGGCCGGCTTGGCTATCTTTATGAGCGTGGGATCGGAAGTGAATATTCTCGCAAGGTAATCGGGAAGCAACATGGCGATGGCCCAACCTGTCGTCATAATCACCGTGGCAGCGATGATGGCAAGCCGCAACACCTTCATCAGGCGGTCTATCTTCTGTGCTCCGTAGTTGTATCCGGCAATGGGCTGCATGCCTTGGTTCAAGCCAATGATAATCATCACGAAGACGGTGGAGATAGCTGAGGCAATACCGTATGCGCCCACCATCAGGTCTCCGCCAAAGTGAACAAGCTGGTTGTTGATGAAAATGACAATGATGCAAGCACAGACATTCATCAGAAACGGCGATATTCCTATGGCGATGATATTTTTCACCAAGTGCGACTTCAGCCTGTAAATGCCTTTTTCCAAATGCAACAGCTCGTTTCTGTTCGTGAAAAGCCTCAACTGATAGACCAAGGCAAGCGACTGCGAGATGATGGTTGCGAAGGCCGCTCCACGGATGCCCCACTTGAGAATGGGAATGAACACCACATCAAGCAGTATATTCATTACCACGGTGAAGATGGTAGCCATCATAGCCTGGCGCGGCTTGCTGGCAGCGCGTAGCACAGCATTCATGCCGAGATACATATGCGTCACCATATTTCCGCAAAGGATAATCTGCATGAAGCTCCGCGCGTAAGGGATCGTAGCCTTGCTCGCACCGAAGAAATACAAAATAGGATCAAGAAAAATCAAGCATAACACTGCAAAGCTAAACCCAATAATAAGATTGAGCGTTACCGTATTGCCAAGCAGCTCTTCTGCAGTCAAGTAGTCTTTCTGCCCCAGCTTCACGGATATAGCAGTAGAAGCGCCAACACCAACAGCGGCACCGAACGCGCCGGAGAGGTTCATGAAAGGAAAAGTGATGGCAAGACCAGAAATAGCAAGCGGCCCCACTACCTGGCCAATAAAAGCACGGTCGATGATGTTATACAACGAGGAGGCCACCATAGCGATGACAGCAGGCGTAGCATATTGAAGCAATAGCTTGCCAACGGGCTGGGTACCTAATGCCAACGTGGCCTTTTTATTGTCATTATCTGTATGCATGATGCAAAAGTAACAAATAAATTTGGGCTTTAGCGTTTTTCAAGCTACTTTTGCAAAAAATATTTTTTTATGAATCGGCATGCTCTTACCCTTTTTGAACTCAACTCACTTGTGAGTGATGTCATTGACACAGCATTCGATCATGCCTATTGGGTTGAAGCGGAGCTGTCGGAAGCGCGTGAAGTAAGAGGGCATTGCTATATGGAGCTCATCCAGAAAGACATCTTTTCAGCCACGCCTGTTGCCCGTGCGTCAGCCAAATGCTGGAAGACAACATGGACGCGACTCAAGCCTAAGTTTGAACACACCACTGGTCAGCAACTCCATGCCGGTATGAAAGTAATGCTCCTCGTCACTGCCAACTTCCATGCGGCCTATGGCTTTTCGTGGATTGTTCAGGACATTGACCCCACATACACCTTAGGCGACATGGCTCGCAAGCGCATGGAGATTATCCGGCAACTGAAAGAGGAAGGGGTCTTCGATCTGCAGAAAGAGCTTGCCATGCCCATGTTCACGCAGCGCGTGGCGGTCATTTCAAGCGAGAATGCGGCCGGTTACGGCGACTTCTGCCATCAGCTGCACGAAAATGACTATGGTTTCGTATTCCAAACTCAGCTCTTCCCTGCCATCATGCAGGGCGATCAAGTGGAGCCAACCGTCATTAGTGCGCTAAATGATATTTATAATAATGTAGACGACTACGATGTCGTCGTCATCATTCGCGGTGGAGGTGCCACGGCAGACTTAAGCGGTTTCGACACCCTGGCCTTAGCTGAGAATGTGGCCAACTTCCCTCTTCCCATCGTTACCGGTATCGGTCATGACCGCGATGAGAGCATCCTTGACATGGTCTCCCACACACGTGTAAAGACTCCGACGGCAGCCGCTGCTCTTCTCGTTGATCACCTTGCAGGCGTTTGGAGCCATATTGAATCGTTGCTCGAGCGCATCACCGGCCATGTGCAACAGCGCATGGAGGCAGAGTGGGCAAGACTGGACAGAGTCTCAGAGCGCATTCCCATTCTCTTCTCATTAGTGAAGGAGCGACAAGGCGCGAAGCTGCAACGCGTCATGACAGACATTGCCAACTCCATCAAAGAACAATTGACACGGGAGCAGCACAAGGTCACAATGCTGACCAACACCATCAGACCGCTCACCGAGAAAAGACTGACCACCGAGCACAACCGCCTGGAACAGTTGACACTCCGTGCCAAAGCCCTTGATCCGGAGCGCTTGCTCAAGCGGGGCTATAGTATTACTCTTCTTCACGGGAAGGCGCTTCACGACCCATCCGCTGTGAGAGAGGGGGATGTAATAGAGACAAAAGTAGAAAAAGGAATGCTTACTTCTATCATACATCTTGGTAATAGTTCACATCATAAATAAATAACAATCAATATGGCTAAACAAGAACTCAAATACGAAGATGCCGTACACCAGTTAGAGACCATCGTCGAAAAGCTGGAAGACAATGAGCTCGGCATTGACGAGTTGTCCACAGAGCTGAAAAAAGCGCAACAACTGATCAAACTCTGCAAGGATAAACTGACAAAAACTGACGTAGAAATTAAAAAAATACTGGATAACGAATAAATAATCGCGCCAAAATTATCGATTTGTTATTATTTTATTGCTAATTTTGCACTAAATTATTAGCAAGTAATTTTAAACACGTATCTTATGAAAGATTTAGATTGGGGAAATTTGACTTTTGGCTATCGTAAGACAGACTACAATGTACGATGCTACTACCGTGACGGCAAATGGGGCGAGATAGAGGTCTGCTCTGATGAATACATTAACATGCACATGGCTGCAACCTGCCTGCACTATGGGCAGGAAGCCTTCGAAGGACTGAAGGCATACCGTTGCCCTGACGGCAAGGTACGCATCTTCCGCGTAAAAGACAACGCCGAGCGACTGCAATCAACTTGCGACGGCATCGTCATGCCGAAGGTGTCCACGGAAATGTTTGAGGAGATGGTCAAAAAAGTCGTACGCCTCAATCAGGATTATATCCCTACCTATGAGAGTGGCGCAACACTGTATATCCGCCCGTTGCTCATCGGCATCAGCCCGCAGGTTGGCGTACATCCGGCAAAGGATTACCTCTTCCTCATCTTCGTCACACCTGTAGGCCCCTATTTCAAAGGTGGCTTCGCCTGCAATAAATATGCCATTGTACGCGATTTCGACCGTGCAGCACCTTTAGGTACAGGCTGCTACAAGGTGGGTGGTAACTATGCCGCATCGTTGCGCGCGCATATGTATGCGGCCGGAAAGGGCTATGGCTCAGAGTTCTATCTCGACGCCAGAGAGAAGAAATACGTAGACGAGTGCGGCGCAGCTAACTTCTTCGGCATCAAGAACAATACCTACGTCACACCAAAGAGCACTTCCATTCTGCCGTCCATCACCAACAAGAGCCTGATGCAGATTGCTGAAGATCTGGGGCTGAAGGTGGAGCGCCGCCCCGTACCCGAGGAAGAGCTGCCTACCTTCGAGGAGGCTGGAGCTTGTGGTACTGCTGCTGTCATCTCGCCAATCTCAGAGCTCGACGATCTCGACACCGGTAAGAAGTATGTCTTTGGCGACAAACCAGGGCCTTGGTCTACAAAGCTCTACGAAACCCTGCGCGGCATCCAATACGGTACTGTCGAGGACAAGCATGGATGGACGACCGTAGTCATCGACTAAGTGTCTGATTGAAAACTACATGCCCACAGAAAATGAAGTCCGACAGATGGACCAGGGATAGCATTTATCTACGTCGCTCACAGGTTTTATCCGATGAGTCAGAACAGTCTAACGGGACGCACATGTGGAATTGGAATTACTTACGGGAGCTTACGGGCAAAAGTAGCATAAAAAGTGTTGAGGAAAAGCACGGTCTGCTTTTTTTTTGCTAACTTTGCGCCCAAGTATCAGAAAACAAGATAAAGTAAAAAGGAATAAATGATGGCTAAGAGATTTGCCGAGCACGACTGTCTTGACCTCACCAAGACCAACAAAGAGGTGTTAGCAGAATGGGAGAAAAACGATATTTTCCATAAAAGCATTAATGAACGCGAGGGCTGCCCCGAGTTCATTTTCTTTGAAGGGCCTCCTTCTGCCAATGGCCACCCGGGCATTCATCATGTACTGGCACGCTCCATAAAGGATACTTTCAACCGCTACAAGACCATGCAGGGCTTCCAGGTGAAGCGTAAGGCTGGCTGGGATACTCATGGGCTGCCGGTGGAAATCAACGTAGAAAAGGAACTGCACATTACCAAAAAGGACATCGGCACGAAGATTTCCGTGGAGGAATATAATCGTCGTTGCCATGAGGACGTGCTCAAATTCACGAAGGAATGGGACGATCTGACGAAGAAAATGGGCTATTTCGTCGATCTTGAGCATCCTTACGTTACATACCACAACAAATACATTGAGACGCTGTGGTGGCTCTTGAAGCAACTTTACAATAAGGGATTGCTGTACAAAGGCTACACCATTCAGCCGTATTCGCCCGCTGACGGCACAGGACTGAGCTCTCACGAGCTTAATCAACCCGGCTGCTACCGTGACGTGAAGGACACCACGGTCACCGCGCAGTTCCTTATCACCGACCCACGTAAGACGTGGACCCAGTGGGGCAAGCCAGTCTTCCTTGCCTGGACTACAACACCCTGGACTCTGCCTTCCAACGTGGCGCTCTGTGTCGGCCCAAAGATTGACTACGTGGCCGTGGAGACTTACAACCCTTACGACGGCGAGCCTATTACCGCTATCATCGCTAAGAGCCGTGTGGAGGCTTACCTCGATCCTGCCTTAGAGATAAAAGAAGGCGCCCTCCCAGCTTATGATAAAGACAGGAAAGCATGCCCCTGGCGCGTCATTGACAGCATGACCGGCTCCGACCTCGTCGGATTCCACTACAAGCAACTCATGCCGTGGGTGAAGCCTTGCGAGAAGGTGAGCCAGTACAGCCACAGGTTTGTCAACGAGTATGCTAAGCAATATCCCGATAAAGTCTTTGCCAGCGCCGACGGCCGCGACAAGTTCGTGGAGATGGAGAGTGAGGCTTTCCGTGTTATCCCCGGTGATTATGTCACGACCGAAGACGGTACCGGCATCGTCCACACAGCATCCACCTTTGGTGCTGATGATGCCAAGGTCTGTATCGATGCAAAGATTCCAGCACTTTACCTAATCAACAAGCAGGGCGAGACGCGCCCGATGGTTGACCTCCAAGGAAAATATTATCTCCTCAGCGAGCTCGACGAGAATTTTGTTAAGCACTGCGTCAACGTAGAGGCCTACAGGCACCATGAGGGCGACTATGTGAAGAACGCCTATGATCCGAGATTCAATCCCGACGGCGTATGGGATCGCAAAGCTTCAGAGAAGGCCGAGGACCTCAACATTGTTATCTGCATGGAGATGAAACAGGAAGGTACAGCCTTTAAGATACAGAAGATGGTGCACAACTATCCTCACTCGTGGCGTACCGACAAGCCTATCCTCTATTATCCTCTCGACAGCTGGTTCATCCGCGATACTGCCAAGAAAGAAGAGATGGTGGCCCTGAACAAGACCATCCACTGGCAACCCGAATCGACAGGTACAGGCCGCTTTGGCAACTGGCTGGAGAACCTCAACGACTGGAATCTTTCCCGTTCGCGCTTCTGGGGCACTCCTCTGCCTATTTGGCGTGATGAGAACCGGCATGAGAAGTGCATCGGCTCCATTGAAGAGCTCTACAATGAAATTGAAAAGTCCGTCAAAGCCGGTATCATGAAGAGCAACCCACTCAAGGACGCAGGATTCGTTGTCGGCGACTACAGCCAGGAGAACTACGACAAAATTGACCTTCACCGTCCTTATATCGACCGCATCGTCCTCGTCAGCAACGATGGCAAGCCCATGAAGCGCGAAAGTGATCTTATCGACGTTTGGTTCGACTCTGGTTCCATGCCCTATGCGCAGCTTCATTATCCATTCGAAGGAGAAATTTCCCAGGAGGGTCTTAAGGCAAAAGAGATGAATGAGGTCGAGTATCGTAAGCAGTTGGTTGATAGTACCTATACGGGAACACCAGTGCCACCGGCATTTTTCCCTGCCGACTTCATCAATGAAGGTGTTGACCAAACTCGCGGCTGGTTCTTTACCTTACACGCCATCGCTACGATGGTATTCGATTCCGTAGCATTCAAGAATGTGATCTCCTCAGGGCTCGTCCTCGACGCCAAGGGCAACAAAATGTCAAAGCACGTGGGCAATGTCACCAATCCATTTGAAATGATAGACAAGTTCGGCGCCGATCCCGTACGCTTCTATATGCTCACCAACTCTGAACCCTGGGACAACCTGAAATTTGACCCCAACGGTGTGGATGAGTGCCGCCGCAAGTTCTTCGGCACATTATATAATACATACAGCTTCTTCGCGCTCTACGCCAACGTTGACCACTTCGATCCCACCACACCGCAGGTGGCACTTGAAAAGCGCACCGAGATTGACCGCTGGATTCTTTCGTGCCTGAATACGCTTGTCAAGGGTGTGCAGAAAGAGCTTGACGGCTTCGACCCAACACGTGCAGGCCGCCTCATCGACACTTTTGTCAATGACGACTTGAGTAACTGGTATGTACGCCTGAACCGCAAACGTTTCTGGGGCAAGGAAATGAGCGAGGACAAACTCAGCGCTTACCAAACGCTCTATACTTGTCTGATGACCGTCAGCAAGACGTTAGCTCCCTTTGCGCCTTTCTTCGCCGACGAGCTCTACCATGATCTTGGCGGACAATTGAAGAGTGTCCATCTCGATTTCTTCCCCAAAGCAGACGAGACCATGATCGATTCCGACCTTGAAGCCCGCATGACCATTGCCCAGCAAATTACCTCAATGGTGCTGGCTCTTCGTCGAAAGGTCAATATCAAAGTGCGTCAGCCGCTGGCAAAGATTATGATTCCGGCCGCCGGCAATGAGCAGAAAAAGCACATTGCTGCTGTAACCGACTTGATCAAAAGCGAGGTAAACGTCAAAGAGCTCGATTTCGTAGAGGACGACAGCTTTCTGGTGAAGAGGGTCAAGTGCAATTTCCGAGTCATGGGCAAGAAGTTTGGCAAGCTCATGAAAGGCGTCGCCGCTAAGATGAACAGCCTTACACAACAGGAGATAGCGGCATTAGAGTCGAAGGGCTCTCTCGTCTTTGAGGTGGAAGGACAACCCCTTACCATTGACGCTGCGGATGTAGACATCATCTCTGAGGATATTCCCGGATGGCTTGTCAGCAACGAAGGCAATCTCACGGTGGCTCTTGAGGTGAACCTCACCCCTGAGCTGAAAAATGAAGGCATGGCTCGTGAGCTCATCAACCGAATCCAGAATATTCGTAAAGACAGCGGCCTGGAGATTACCGACCGCATCCGTCTGACCGTGGCTCCGCATGCAGAGACTAATGCGGCCATAGCGGCTTGTGGAGACCTCATCAAAGGGCAGGTGCTTGCCAATGCCATTATCATTGCCGACAACGATGGCACCGAGGTGGACATGGACGGGTTTAAGCTGAACATCAAAGTCGAAAAAGATAATTGATCAGAAATCATGCAGGTAAAACGTTATTCAGACGAAGAGCTTGAAGAGTTCAGAGAAATTATCAATCAGAAGCTCAAAGTGGCCAGGCAGAGCTATAGCGATGCCATGGAAGCTTTGAGAAACAAAGGCAACAACACTGACGCCGACACCGCACCAACCTATCATATCCTTGAGGAGGGCACCGAGGTGATTGAACGCGAGAACCTGATACAGAAAGCACAGCGCGAATACAAGTTCATCCAGTCGCTGGAGGCCGCGCTCATCAGGATTAAAAACAAAACTTACGGTATTGACCGAGTCACGGGAGAGTTGATTCCCAAGGAGCGGTTACGTCTGGTGCCACACGCTACGCTCAGTGTAGCGACCAAAAATGCAAGAAAGAAGTGAAAAGAAAAGGACTTCTGGCGTGGATCATTATCATCGCAATCCTCATCATTGATCAATTGATAAAGATACATGTCAAGACGACAATGACCATCGGTGAATCAATCAGAATTACTGATTGGTTTTATATCACGTTTATTGAGAATAATGGGATGGCCTGGGGCATGACGTTTGTCAATAAGCTATTCCTCAGTTTGCTTCGCCTTGTAGCCGTAAGCGCTATCGGCTGGTTCATCTGGCAGGTGGTCCGTCAGAAAGGTCGCACAATGTACATCGTCTTTCTTTCTATGGTATTGGCAGGCGCGGCGGGGAACATTCTCGACTCATTGTTTTACGGACTCTGCTTCACGGCCTCCACTCCCTACAGCGTTTCCTACGCCGTGCCGTTTGGCAGCGGTTATGCAGGTGTACTGATGGGAAAAGTGGTGGATATGTTTTATTTCCCCATCATCCACTCCACATGGCCATCGTGGATGCCGCTGGTGGGTGAAGAGAGCTTCACCTTCTTCTCACCCGTATTCAATTTTGCAGATGCCTCCATTACAACGGGGGTCATCTGCCTGCTGTTGTTTTGCTCAAAAGACCTCGCCTTAATTGGAGCCACCATTGACAAGGCGCGTGGAAAGTACACAAGAAAAGACGAAAAGGCCGACAAGCCCACAAAGACTGTATAACCATGCGAAAGACATTGCTCTTCTTCATAGCCGCAGTAATCGTCAGTACACTCATGATGAGCTGCAATCAAGACAGCCACGTTATCTCAGCCGGTAAGATGGAAGACATACTCTATGACTACCATCTCGCCGATGCCATGGCGCAGCAGGCAGAGAGTGGCTATGAGAAAAATGCGTATGAATACAGGGCAGCTGTATTGAAGAAATACGGTGTCTCGCAAGACGACTTCGACTCGTCGATGGTTTACTATATGCGTCGTACTGACGAGCTGCACACAATCTATCAGCATATCGCTGACCGCATGCAGAACGAGGCCAGTCGCCTGGGAGCCAGCTCTGTAGGAGGAGTCACTGCCACCGGCGACTCTGCCGATGTATGGAATGGAGAGCGGTCGCTGATTCTCATGCCCAACGAACCGTACAACCTTTATTCGTTCAGCCTGTCCACTGACTCCACTTTCCATAAAGGAGACCGCTTGATGCTGAACTTCCAGTCCGATTTCATTTTTCAGGATGGCATGCGTGATGGCATCGTCGTGCTTGCTGTGGAATTGGGTAATGACAGTGTGGCGTCAACAGTAGCGCACATTTCCTCTTCCATGCCGTCCTCCTTGCAGATCTCTGACAATGACAGTCTTGGAATCAAGAAGATTCGAGGTCTCTTCATGTTATCCAAGAGCAGTGATGCCAATGCATCTACCACGACACTACAACTGATGAGCATCCACAACATTCGGCTCATCAGGGTGCATCCTTCCAAAGCTGCCGGTGGACGAGCCCCACTCGCCCCTGTTGACGGCAGAATTCCAGTTAATGCCAATGTGCCCGATTCGGAGAGAATGAAACCACAAGTGATGCGCTAACTATAGCTATTTCACATTAGACCAACAAGATATACACTATGAGAAAACAATTGCTCACAGCTTGCTTTTTGGTAATTGCCGCTGCTGCAACGGCATGCACCAACTTTATCGTCGGTAAAGAAGCTTCTAACGATGGCTCCGTCATGTGTACCTATAACGCCGACGACTATGGCATGTTTATTGGACTTGCCCACTATGCCGCCGGCACCCATCCGAAAGGTGAGATGCGGAAGATCTTCGATTGGGATACGAAAAAATACCATGGCCAGATACCTGAGGCTCCCACTACCTACAACGTCATCGGAAATATCAATGAGTTTCAGGTCACCATCGGCGAAACCACCTATGGTGGCCGAGAGGAGATGGTTGATACAACAGGCATTATCGATTACGGATCACTCATCTATATTGCCCTGCAGCGGTCGAAGACGGCAAGGGAAGCTGTCAAAGTGATGACTTCTCTGGCTGAGAAGTACGGCTACAACTCAGAGGGCGAGACCTTTACCATCTGTGATCCCAACGAGGCATGGATAATGGAATTGATGGGCTGTGGAGGCGATAAGAGGCAAAAGGTGGTTTGGGTTGCCGTGCGCATCCCCGACAATGCTATCAGCGGGCATGCCAACCAGAGTCGTATCGGTGTCTTCACACAATATCATACGGAGGTGCTGCACAGTAAAAATGTCATTAGCTTTGCCCATCAAAAAGGTTGGTATAAGGGAGCCGACAAAGACTTCTCTTGGAAGAATACTTATGCCTTCCCCGATTTCTCAGGTCGGCGCATCTGCGATGCCCGTATTTGGAGCTTCTTCAACCACCATAAGAATATGAGCCGCTGGTTACCCTGGGCTCTCGGCAAGGATAAGAATGCCGAAGATATGCCTTTATGGATCATCCCAGACAAGAAACTCAGTGTGCAGGATCTTGAATCTGACATGCGCGACCATTTTGAAGGTACGGTGATGTCAGTTGCCGACAGTAAGGACACCGGCGGCGGTATTTGGCAAATGCCCTATCGCCCCACCCCACTTTTCTATACGGTAAACGGTAAGAAATACTTCAATGAGCGCCCTACCTCAACTCAGCAAACCGGTTTCTCCTATGTATCGCAGATGCGCTCATGGCTACCCCGCGAGATTGGCGGTGTGTTGTGGTTCGGCAACGACGACGGCAATATGGTCGCCTATACTCCCGTCTACTGTGGCAACACAACGCAGCCAGAGTGCTACAACACCCCCGGAGCCGACGCCGTAACCTTCTCCATGAAAAATGCCTATTGGGTATGCAACTGGGTGAGCAATATGGTTTATCCCCGCTACTCAATGATGTTCCCCAGCCTGAAGGCGGTTCGAGACAGTTTGGAAAACAGCTATTTTGCCAATCAAAAAGGTGTAGAAAGCAAGGCTGCAGCCCTTTACAGCACCGACAAAGCAGCTGCCATCCGATACCTCAATGATTACAGCAACGAGAAGGCACAGCAAATGCTGGCACGCTGGCAACAACTCGCATACTATCTGATCGTGAAATTCAACGATATGACAGTGAAACCTGAGGCAAACGGCAAGTTTACCCGCACGCCAGAAGGTTTAGGCGCTACCGTGAAACGTCCAGGGTATTCAGAGGCTTACAAAGAGCAGCTCGTGCGTGAGACTGGCGACAAATTTGAAGTACCACAGCAATAAACTGATGATATGATGGAGCAGAAAGAGATCACCTTTGATAAATTCATCCGCTGGACCGGCATCATCCTCTTGGTGTTGGTCGTGATTCTACTTGTCAAATACCTCAGTGAAGTCCTCATACCCTTCTTCGTGGCATGGGTCTTTGCCTATTTACTCTATCCTATCGTTAAATTCATTGAGAACAAGCTCCACATCCGCGTGCGGGCCCTCTCAATTATCTTGACATTCATTTTTGTCACTGCCATCATTGGTGGGTTGGTATGGCTTATTATCCCACCAATGATCGAGCAGTTTCAGAAACTTTACGACATTCTTGTCAATTGGCTACGCGAGAGCACACACGCCAACAATGTGTCAGCTTGGCTGTCTGAAAAGATTATAGAGAACCAGCATCAGATAGAACATTTTTTCAAAAGCCGCGACTTTGCCGACGCACTTAAGACCGCTATGCCTAAGCTATTCAATGTACTCGGGCAAACTGCTAATGTCGTGATCAGTATCGTGGCTTCACTCATTACCTTGCTCTACACCTTTTTTATCCTGCAAGACTATGAGCTTCTTTCAAACAACTGGATTCGTATCTTCCCCAAGAAAAACCGACCCTTTTGGCATGTACTGGCAAAAGACGTTGAACGGGAACTAAACAACTATATTCGCGGGCAAGGATCCGTGGCATTCTGCATGGGCGTGATGTTTTGTATCGGCTTCACTATCATGGACTTTCCCATGGCCATCAGCTTGGGCATTCTTATCGGGCTGCTCGACCTGATACCCTATATGCATACTTTCGCACTCATTCCCACGGCTTTTCTCGCCATGCTAAAAGCAGCCGATACCGGTCAGAATTTCTGGATTATCTTTGGTATGGCCGTAGGATTATTCATCGTGGTTCAGATAATCACGGATATGATTGTCACTCCAAAAATCATGGGCAAGGCAATGGGGCTCAATCCCGCCATTCTTCTTCTCTCACTCTCTGTCTGGGGAGCACTGCTTGGTTTCATTGGTTTGATCATCGCCTTACCGCTGACAACTCTGATCATCGCCTACTGGAAGCGGTATGTTACCAAGGAGGAGACTATCCAGTCATAATGCTGTCTGAATAGCCTTTTAAAAAATTACAATCCGTCTACACCGCGTAAAGGCATTGTCTCTACACCGTAAGGACTTTGCCACTACGGCGTAAAGACAATGGCAATATTTCCTACAGTTTATCGCCATAACATAAGTCTCCAGCATCACCGAAGCCTGGGATGATGTATTTGTGCTCATTCATTCCCGGGTCTATAGCCGCGCACCATATGGTTGTCCTATCCTCGGGAAAAGCTTTCTTGATATGGTCAATACCCTCTACGGTAGCGATAACGCAGCAAACGTGAATACGCCTTGGGGTGCCTTTCGTCAGAAATGCCTTATAACCTAACTCCATACTGCCGCCTGTAGCCAGCATGGGGTCTGCGATGATGAGCGTCTTCTCATCAATGGAGGGCGTAGCCAAATACTCCACATGGATGCCTACTTTGTGATGCTCCTCATCTTTATATTCACGGTAAGCTGACACAAACGCATTCCCGGCCTGATCGAACACGTCAAGAAAACCCTCATGAAAAGGCAGACCCGCACGGAAAATCGTGGCAAGCACCACCTTGTCTGACGGTACATTGACCCGCGCGATGCCTAATGGAGTAACCACGTCGCGAGTCTCATAATTCAACCGTTTCGAGACCTCAAAGGCTTCATACCAACCCACACGGCGAATGTTGTTGCGAAAAAGCAAACGGTTCTTCTGATAGTCCTTGTCGCGCATCTCGGCTATATACTCCCCGATGATGCTGTTTTCTTTTGAAATGTTTATTACTTCTATCATGATATTATCGTTTCATCATGCAAAGTTACCAAAAAAACTGATGGTCTAAGAAAAACTACAAAGTTTCTCTGCGGCATTGCCAACTTGATTTAGCAAAAAGTGAAGACGAAAAGGTATTTTTGTTTCTTTAACCTAAAAAAGTTTTAGGACGCAATAAAAAAAGCACAACTCCTTTTGCTGTGCATCTAACTTTTGCTACCTTTGCCCTCGTAAACAAGAAGTACACTTATATTCTAACTAATACATTTTATACCAATGGCAAAGTTTGACAAATCAGTATTGGCAAGTTACGGAATCCAGACAGGTACTGCTGAGGTTCTGTACAATCCCTCTTATGAGGTGCTGTTCAACGAGGAAACCAAAGAGAGTCTTACAGGCTACGACAAGTGTGTAGAGACAAAGCTGGGTGCAGTGAACTGCATGACCGGCATCTACACTGGCCGTTCTCCTAAGGATAAGTTTATCGTTGACGATGAGACTTCTCACGATACCGTATGGTGGGACTCCGAGGAGTACCACAACGATAACCACCGCGCCACCAAGGAGGCCTGGAAGGCCGTGAAGAAGATCGCTCAAAGTGAGCTGTCCAACAAGAAGCTGTATGTTGTTGATGGTTATTGCGGCACACACCGTGACACACGCATGAAGGTCCGCTTCATCATGGAAGTTGCCTGGCAGGCCCACTTCGTGACGAACATGTTCATCCGTCCGAAGACCGAGGCTGACTTCGAGCAGGAGCCTGACTTCATCGTTTACAACGCATCCAAGGCAAAGGTGGAGAACTGGAAAGAGCTCGGCCTGCACTCTGAGACGGCCGTTGTCTTCAACGTTACTTCTAAGGAGCAGGTTATCATCAACACTTGGTACGGCGGTGAGATGAAGAAGGGTATGTTCTCTATGCAGAACTACTTCCTCCCGCTTCGTGGCATCGCTTCTATGCACTGCTCTGCCAACACAGACATGAACGGTGAGAACACTGCTATCTTCTTCGGTCTGTCCGGTACAGGCAAGACCACGCTGTCTACTGATCCTAAGCGTAAGCTCATCGGTGATGACGAGCACGGATGGGATGACAAGGGCGTGTTCAACCTCGAGGGTGGCTGCTATGCCAAGGTCATCAACCTCGACAAGGACGCTGAGCCTGACATCTATGGCGCTATCACACGTGACGCTCTGCTTGAGAACGTTACCGTTGACAAGAATGGCAATGTAGACTTCGCTGATAAGAGCGTTACAGAGAATACCCGTGTGTCTTATCCTATCTATCACATCAAGAACATCCAGCGGCCTGAGAGCCAGGGACCCGCTGCAAAGCAGGTTATTTTCCTGAGCGCTGATGCCTTCGGTGTGCTGCCTCCTGTTTCTGTCCTGAACGCTGAGCAGACTAAGTATTACTTCCTCTCTGGCTTCACAGCTAAGCTGGCTGGTACAGAGCGCGGCATCACAGAGCCTACTCCGACATTCTCTGCTTGCTTCGGCCAAGCATTCCTTGAGCTGCATCCTACAAAGTATGCTGAGGAGCTCGTCCGCCACATGCAGAAGAGCGGTGCTAAGGCTTACCTCGTCAACACTGGTTGGAATGGTACCGGCAAGCGCATCTCTATTCGCGACACACGTGGTATCATCGACCGTATCCTCGACCACGAAATCGACAAGGCTCCTACGAAGACCATTCCTTACTTCAACTTCGTTGTGCCTACAGCGCTTGAGGGTGTGAACAAGGACATTCTGGATCCGCGCGACACCTACAAGAACGCTTCTGAATGGGATGCTAAGGCTAAGGATCTTGCAGCCCGCTTCATCAAGAACTTCAAGAAGTACGAAGGCAACGAAGCTGGTAAGGCTCTCGTCGCTGCTGGTCCCCAGCTCTAAATTTGACTTCTCGTCTGCCTCATCATTAAGACGAGGCAGCTTAATACTTATCAAAAGGGTGCGCCATTGCTTTCTAATGGCACGCCCTTTTTTAATTTGTTCCAACCATATCAAATTGGATCAAAGAAATCCAAAACACATCAAACAAAATTGGGTTGCCAGTCTTCCGCTATACCAATTATACGGCGATATACGGAGAGGAAGAATCATCATGCAGCCCCTTAAGAGACTGAATTCCGCAAGTCAGGGATTCAGCCTCTTTGAGTTGACACACTTAAGGTTACCATGATACATCTGCGTTAATAGATGTTATTCATCATCAAGATTAAACCTCCTTATACGTTATTGAAGATGTAAATAGGAATAGATGGACAAATCTCAATTCATATCTTGCGCACAACAACTCCGTCAAAAAGCACAAGCTGCAAGCCTACGCTACGGTGCTCTGGCTGAGGAGGCTGAGGATATTGCGCAGGACACGATGGTCAGACTATGGCAACTCTGTTCATCTATCGACAACCAAAAGAAAGCCGAAGCTCTGGCTACGGTGATAGCCCGCAATATAACTATCGACGGGGTGCGCCGGCAAAGGCGTATCTCGGCTTTGGAAGAGACTGTCATGGAAAGTCCAGACAGCAGTCTCTGTCCAGAGCGCATATTGGAGGAGCAGGATGATGTCGAATGGCTGCAACGCAAGCTGAAAGGACTCCCGACGACTGAATACACGATCTTGCACCTTCGACAATACGAAGAGTTATCCTTAAGCGAGATTGCTTCGCTGTTGGGGCTGGAAGAGTCATCCGTGAGCTCACTGCTTTCGCGGGCGCGGCATCGGCTGTTGAAAGAAATTCAAAAAAGGATGAGAAGATGAAGCGAAACATGAAAAAAGAGCCTTGTTCAAAGAGGCATATTCAATGTCTGCTCGACAAATACATGGCAGGAGAGACGACGCTGAAAGAAGAGCAGATACTCTCTGAGTATTTCCGTGATGCAGACCTGCCGGAAGAATGGGCCGACTACCATGAGATGTTTGCATGGCTTGAGCAGGGAATGGATGAAAGGTATCTTACGACACAAGATTCAAACTGCGCCATTGCCCCACAGCGCCAACGGCAAAACCGACCGGCACCCAGACTGATGCGCTGTCTCTTTCCATGGATAGCCGCAGCTTGCATCGCCGGAGGTCTTTTATGGAAACTATGGCCTATTCCTCAACAGGAGACAGGCCACCATTCGGAAATAGCGCAGACACCGACTGCGTCTACGCCGCAATCGCAGTGCCATTACGCCGTAAAGGCAGTGCCATTACACCGTAAAGGCAATGCCATTACGGCGTTAAGGGAAAAGGATTCAGAGAGATCACCCAATGCCACTGCGAAAAGCACTTCCCGCATCATACAAAAAACGGACAATCCTACCGATCAGGAGCCCCGTACAAAGCAGGAACATGAAGCAGTAAATACAACTAAAAATATTGAGAATCAACAACTTATACAAGAATCATTATCCCTCCAACTTCAAGCCATAGCGTTGATCACGAATGCAAATGTCGCTCAAGTCCAAGCACTCATCTTGCAGTCACGATCGAGTCTGGTTATGGCAAAAATGCTGATAGAAGAGCAGGAAAGTCAAGAACAAGTTTCACCCACTAATACTATTGAAGTATGAAGACATTAAAAATCATTGTGCTGGGACTGCTTATCCCGCTGTCACAAGTTACTCAGGCACAGGAACATATTGAACAGCAAAAAGCAATCGTCAGCCGAATGGAGAATGTAGTATCGACAGTACAAACCGAAAAAGACCCCAAGACGCTTCAACCCAAATCGTCAATAGAGACTTACCAGTTCACCGTGAAGCGCAGCTCCACACTGCTGCAGTCATTATTGGGAGCCTTTGGCAAGGACGAGAACAAGGCATACAATGTCTACAGAGGTAATACCACAGGAAGTACCTACCGCCTTGGCTCTTTAATCATCGGGAAGGACTATCCAAACTATGTCCTGCAATGCTTTGCAGACCCTGACGATTCTTTAAAGAGGTATGCCTATGCCCTGGAATGGAGCTCAACGGCAAAAGGAAGAATCATTACCGGACGGATGACTAAAGTGTATGGTGACAGACCCAGACCGAAAAGCTTGATGCGCGATTTACCAAAAGCTTGGCAGTCTATACCAAACACCTTTAGATGGATGGACATAAAACCGTTCAATTCTAAAAAAATGGATGAGACCATGGATCGGCTCATTCAAGCACTGAAAGACAGAGGATACACGGAGCTCTCAAATGACGTTCGCCGGGAGTGGGACAACCTGAAAGTGCAGAAAGAGACTACCAAGACGGTATCCAGCGATGGACAAGACGCCCTCTTCAGGCAGTATACAAATGGTGAGAGCATTGTCGTTGACGGAGCGGGCAATCTCGTTTTCAATGGCTTGCATAGCAACTATGTCATGGACACAGTAGGCAACATCGTCGTGAACAATGAAGGAAAAAGAACGCTTATTCTGAGTAATAAGTAAGAGACGAAAGTCTATATGATATTAAAATGTCATTCTGGCAACAATCATCGCCACATTGTCACTTTATCTTGATTAGGTACACCCTTTGATAAAGAGAGGGTATAACCATTAAAAGAATAAAAGAAGGAGACAAGATATGACATTCGACAAATTTACAATCAAAGCACAGGAAGCTATCCAGGAGGCTGTCAATACAGCCCAGATGGCTCACCAGCAGGCTATTGAGCCGGTTCACCTTTTACAAGGTATCTTGCAGAAAGGACGCGATGTGACCAACTTCGTGTTTCAGAAGCTCGGTGTCAATGCCATGCAGATAGAAAGCCTTGTGCAGCAGGAGCTTAAGCATCTGCCTCGTGTGGAGGGTGGACAACCCTACTTCTCCAACGACTCCAACAAGGTTTTAGAGAAAGCTGTGGCTGACTCCCAAGAGATGGGTGACGAGTTCGTCTCAATAGAGCCCATGTTGCTGGCACTGTTACAGGTGGATAGTACCGTGAGCCGCATCTTGAAAGACGCAGGTTGCACTGAGCAGGAGATGGTGAAGGCCATTCAGGAGCTCCGACAGGGACAGAGTGTCCAAAGTCAGAGTGCCGACGACAACTATCAGGCTCTGTCCAAATACGCCCGCAATCTCGTGGACGAAGCCCGCAAAGGCAAGCTTGATCCTGTTATCGGCCGCGATGAGGAGATACGCCGCGTACTGCAGATTCTCTCGCGTCGAACAAAGAACAACCCTATCCTAATTGGTGAACCAGGCACGGGTAAAACCGCTATTGTGGAGGGATTGGCAGAGCGCATTGTCCGTGGCGACGTACCGGAGAACCTGAAGAACAAGCAACTCTTTTCACTCGACATGGGTGCACTCGTGGCCGGAGCCAAGTACAAAGGTGAGTTTGAGGAGCGTCTGAAGAGCGTCATCAAGGAAGTGACTCATGCCGAAGGCAACATCATTCTCTTTATCGATGAGATTCATACACTCGTCGGTGCTGGTGGCGGTGAGGGAGCCATGGATGCGGCCAACATTCTCAAACCGGCTTTGGCCCGTGGTGAGCTCAGGGCTATCGGTGCCACTACACTCAACGAATACCAGAAGTATTTTGAGAAAGATAAGGCTCTCGAACGCCGTTTTCAGACGGTCATGGTGGATGAGCCTGATGAGGCCGACGCTATCAGCATCCTCCGTGGACTGAAAGAGAAATATGAGAACCACCATAAGGTGCGGATCACTGACGATGCATGCATCGCTGCCGTGAAGCTCTCAGAGCGATACATCTCTGACCGCTTCCTTCCTGACAAGGCCATTGACCTGATGGATGAGGCTGCTGCCAAACTGCGTATGGAGCGCGATTCAGAGCCCGAGGAGCTTGATGAGATCACGCGTAAGCTCAAGCAGCTTGAGATTGAGCGTGAGGCCATTAAGCGTGAGGGTGATGAAGACAAAATCAAACAACTTGACAAGGACATTGCCGAGCTGAAAGAAAAAGAACACTCCTACAGGGCAAAATGGGAAGCTGAAAAAGGACTGGTGAACAAGATTCAGCAGGACAAGCAAACCATAGAGAACCTGAAATTTGAAGCAGAGAAGGCTGAGCGCGAAGGCAACTATGCCAAAGTGGCGGAGATCCGCTATGGCAAACTGAAAAGTTTACAGGACGACATCAACGCCATTCAGCTCCAGCTGCATGCCACACAGGGCGGCGATGCAATGGTGCGTGAGGAAGTGACATCGGATGACATCGCCGAAGTCGTGAGCCGTTGGACAGGCATTCCTGTGACCCGAATGATGCAGAGTGAGCGCGAGAAGCTCCTTCATCTTGAAGATGAACTGCACAAGCGGGTCGTCGGTCAGGATGAAGCCATCAATGCCGTGGCTGATGCCGTGCGCCGCTCACGCGCAGGACTTCAGGATCCCAAACGCCCTATTGCCTCGTTCATCTTCCTTGGCACTACCGGTACAGGTAAGACAGAATTGGCTAAGGCATTGGCCGACTACCTCTTCAACGATGAGAACATGATGACACGTATAGACATGAGCGAGTACCAAGAGAAGTTCTCGGTGACACGACTCATTGGCGCGCCTCCGGGGTACGTTGGTTACGACGAGGGTGGACAGCTCACCGAGGCAGTACGCCGTAAGCCATACAGCGTCGTGCTTTTCGATGAGATAGAGAAAGCACACCCTGACGTGTTCAATATCCTGTTGCAAGTGCTCGACGACGGAAGGCTTACGGACAATAAGGGCCGTACGGTGAACTTCAAGAACACCATCATTATCATGACCTCTAACCTTGGATCACAGTACATCCAGTCGCGCTTTGCCGATCTCAATGACTACAATCGTGAGTCGGTCATCAATGATACGCGCAGCCATGTAATGGATATGCTCAAGAAGACCATTCGCCCTGAGTTCCTCAACCGTATAGACGACATCATCATGTTCCTGCCACTGACAAAGGATCAGATTGGCAAAGTCGTGACGCTGCAAATGAACCGTGTTGCCAAGATGTTGGAACCACAGGGCTTCACGCTGAAGTGGACAACCAGTGCCATTGACTGGCTTGCCGGCGTGGGCTATGATCCTGAGTTCGGTGCGCGTCCAGTGAAACGGGCTATACAGGACTACGTGCTCAACGATCTCTCGCGCAAGATACTCTCTGAACAGGTGATGCGAGACAAGCCCATCATTGTGGATGCCAACGACAAGGGGCTGGTATTCAAGAACTGATTGTATATAACAATGGGGCCGCATTAGAATATCATAAAGATGTTTCTAATGCGGCCCCTTTTATATACCCTGCATGAAGCCCGGAAGCTATCCGTGCGAATAGCCTTTGAAGTCATCATTTAAAGGCAAGAACTAAGAACCGATAGTAATTCCATTTCTTTTCGCAGAAGAAAGTCGGTGCTTTCCTTTGCGGTTTAAATGAATAGAGCTACCTTTGTAGCCTAAGGACGGTCTATTGATGATTGTCTGTTGAAATAATCATATAGAATCATGGAAATAGGACAGAAACTACCGGAGATTCTTGGCTTGGATCAAGACGGAAAGGAAATAAAACTGAGTGACTATAAAGGTAAAAAGTTGGTGCTCTACATTTATCCACGCGACATGACGCCGGGATGTACCAATGAGGCATGCAACCTCCGCGACAACTATGAACGCTTTCTCACCCAAGGCTACGCCGTAGTGGGTGTAAGCATCCAGAGTGCGGAGAGCCACAAGAAGTTTATTGCCAAATACAGTCTTCCCTTCCCGCTCATTGCTGATGTGGACAAGAAACTGGTTACGGAACTGGGAGTCTATGGGGAGAAGAAGATGTATGGCCGAACGACGATGGGCACATTCCGCACTACGTTTATTACCGACGAAGATGGTGTCATCACAGATATTTTCCAGCCCAGGCAGATTAAAGTAAAGGAGCATTCGCAACAGATTCTTGGTGATTAACCACCCTACTGCAATGTCTTTTGCATGAACAGGAAAATCTTCTTCTCCCATAAGGAAGAACTGTGGAACTCATGGAGCCACGCTGGAGGGATAGCCCTTGGGGTAGTCTTCGGCGTGATCTTTCTCGAGTGGTGCTTCCGTTATCACAATGGTTGGGCGACAGCTGGTGTCATTCTCTATCTCTTTGGAATGCTGTCAAGCTATGTGGCATCAACCGTTTACCATGCACTCTCTGCACGTTCGGTCTGGAAGGAGCGGTTGCGCAAGTGGGACCATGCTGCCATTTACTGGCACATCGCAGGCTCCTACTCACCCATCACGCTCATTGCTCTCCGCCATCAAGGGCTGTGGGGATGGACATTGTTCAGTTTCGTTTGGCTGTGTGCCATCGTTGGTACGGTTCTTTCCTTCCATCGACTGAAGGGACACAGTAACATTGAGACGGCGGCATATATAGGAATGGGTCTTTGTGTGCTTGTAGCGTTCAAGCCTTTGATTGACAGTGTGTCTGCAGGAGCTGTCAGCTGGATTATTGCTGAAGGCGTGGCTTATATCACAGGCGCGCTGTTTTACACGCGGCACAAACGTAAGTACATGCACACGGTGTTTCATTTCTTCGTCTTGCTTGGGAGTGTCTGTCATATTATCGCAGTGTGGGATATCTTGTTGCAATATGTCTAATTTTATCGATGTTTTCAGGCATTTGACTACTGTTTGCAAAGGGAAATCATTACTTTTGCAGTACAATTTCATGCGAAGATGAAGATTACGCGAAGGAAGTTCATTATTTATTTTTTCTCTGTCACGGCATTCCTTGCCATCGTGAGACTACTCTTTCCCTCGATGTCGACCAACAAGACTACCCGAAAAGACCCACCTACAGAGGCTGTATTCCCCAACAGCAGTCGCGAAAACGAAGCGGCGGCACCACTGCCCGTATACGGTCAAGATATGAAAACAGTGTTTAAGACTAAGGACGGCAAGGAGGTGAAGAGCCGCATCTACAGTGTGCCCGGTTTCGAAATTTCCTTTCCCGATCAGAACGATGTGCAGCTTTTAGCTGCCCAAAAGTGGGGCGTAGAGCCGGTCGCCGACAGTGCCGATGCGTCCAAACGACTGTCGTCGTTGGTCTATATCGGCTCTAATCCTTATTTTTATATTGACCATCTCCATGACAGTTCACCCTTTCTTGTACCCCGTGCCGCGGTGTTATTGCAGGACATTGGCCGCAATTTCTTCGACTCTCTGCAGGTGAAACGCATTCCCCTCCACAAGATCATCGTGACGAGTGTACTGAGAACTAAGGCGGACGTAGCAAAACTACAGAAGAAAAATGCAAACGCCAAATCTAACAGCTGCCATCTTTTTGGTACGACTTTCGACGTGGCCTACAACCGCTATAAGACGGTGGAGGCTCCTGGCGAGCATCGTCGTGAGGTGAGAAACGACACGCTGAAATGGGTCCTCGCCGAGGTAATGCGCGATATGCGGCGTCAGAACCGCTGTTTTGTGAAATACGAAGTAAATCAAGGTTGCTGGCACATAACCGTGAAATAAGACCGATTCCCAAATACCATGAGAACATCAAGCGATAACTCTAAAGCAGGAACCGCACTACACGGGGGCCGGACATCATCACCATGAAATGACGGTCAACCTCTGTACACTGAAGAAAACCCAATCATTTAAAACAATATTATGCAAGAAAAGGAAAAAGAAAAAGAGGCCGTGCAGCTGCCCGACAACGCGTTTCGCGAACTGAAACCGGGAGAAGACTACACACCCATTATGCGGCCGGATAAGATCTATCCGGAGGTCAACACGTGGTCAGTGACGTGGGGTATCGTCATGGCGATGCTCTTTTCTGCCGCTGCTGCGTATTTAGGATTGAAGGTAGGCCAGGTGTTTGAGGCTGCCATCCCTATCGCCATCATCGCCGTTGGCGTGAGCACTGCAGCCAAACGCAACAACGCATTGGGCGAGAACGTCATCATACAAAGCATCGGGGCCTGCTCGGGAGCCGTGGTGGCCGGCGCCATCTTCACGCTTCCGGCCATCTATATATTGCAGGCTAAATACCCCGAGATGACGTCTTCCTTCCTTAAGATGTTTTTCGCCTCTGCCTTAGGCGGCGTGTTGGGCATCCTTTTCCTTATCCCTTTTCGCAAATACTTTGTCAGTGACATGCACGGCAAATACCCCTTTCCTGAAGCTACAGCCACTACACAGGTGCTCGTGTCGGGTGAGAAAGGCGGCGATCAGGCCAAGCCCTTGCTCGTCGCCGGCATTGTAGGCGGCCTCTACGATTTTATTGTCTCAACTTTCGGATGGTGGAATGAGAACTTCACGTCGCGCGTTATCGGTCTCGGACAGGAGCTTGCCGACAAAGTAAAGCTCGTTTTCAAAGTCAATACGGGCGCGGCAGTGCTCGGTCTGGGTTATATTGTCGGACTGAAATATGCTCTTTACATCACGTTAGGCTCATTGACCGTGTGGTGGCTCATCGTACCTGGAATGTCTTTCATCTTCCACGATCAAGTACTTAATATGTGGGATCCTACCATCACTGCCACTGTCGGCACAATGGCCCCTGAGGAAATCTTCAAAGCCTATGCGCGTTCAATTGGTATCGGCGGCATCGCCATGGCAGGTATCATCGGCATCATCAAGAGCTGGGGCATCATTCGTGGGGCTGTAAGCCTTGCTTCGAAAGAACTCAAGGACAACAGTGCCGGAGCCGCAATGGTGAAGCGCACGCAGCGTGACATTCCCTTCAAAGTCATCGCCATCGGATCCATGGTCACCTTGCTCATCACTTTCATCTTCTTCTGGCTTGGAGTCATGCAGGGTAACCTTGTCTTTGCGGTTGTCGGCATCCTGCTTGTCACGGTCATTGCCTTTCTTTTCACCACCGTCGCTGCCAACGCCATTGCCATCGTGGGCAGCAATCCTGTGTCGGGCATGACGCTCATGACACTCATTCTCGCCTCCGTGGTAATGGTGGCTGTCGGTTTGCGCGGTCCCTCCGGCATGCTGGCCGCTCTGATCATGGGTGGCGTGGTCTGCACAGCCCTGTCGATGGCCGGCAGTTTCATTACAGACCTGAAGATTGGCTACTGGCTTGGCACGACACCAGCCAAGCAGGAGACCTGGAAGTTTCTCGGCACCATCATCAGCGCAGCAACCGTCGTCGGCGTGATGATCGTGTTGAACAAGACCTATGGCTTCGCCAGTGGCAAGCTCGCTGCTCCGCAGGCTAACGCCATGGCCGCCGTCATCGACCCGCTCATGAACGGTGTAGAGGCCCCATGGATTCTTTACGCCATCGGTGCTGTTATCGCCATCGTGCTCGACCGTTGCCATATCCCCGCATTGGCCTTCGCACTGGGCATGTTCATTCCCTTGGAACTCAACGTCCCACTGGTCGTAGGTGGAGCCATCAATCGGTTTGTTACCACAAGATCAAAAGACGCAGCCGTCAACAAGGCTCGTGGAGAGAAAGGCACACTCATAGCCAGTGGCTTCATCGCCGGCGGCGCACTGATGGGCGTAGTCTCCGCCCTGTTAAAGTTCGGCGGTATTGAGCTCTCCGTGGCCGATCAATGGTGGAGCAATCCGCTCTCAGAGATGACCTCTCTCCTTGCCTATGTCTGCCTCATCTGCTATTTTATCAAAGCCACAAGGGTGAAGTAGGTAGCCTGAATTAGACCTCCTTGGCTCTTGCTATCCCGTTAACGGCGTAGAGGCATTGCCTTTACACTGTAATCGCATTGCCTTTACACTGTAATCGCATTGCCTTTACACTGTTCGCTCCAAGACTTTCAAGAACGGCGATCAAAATCTGTATCTTGCCATCTACCGTAACGGCACACGCCATTATGAGTTTCTCAAACTCTATCTCATCAAGGGCAATTCCGCTGAGATACGCGAACATAATGAGAACACGCTCCGTGCTAAAAGAATCAATTCCAGTCACTCTCCCACGTCTCTAAACCAAAACAGCCCCATTATATGGCTATTATTGATTCAAAATACCAATGATAGTAGAATAAACCCTGTCACGACAGTCTGTTTGAATCACATACTATCTTTCACTTAAATAGAAGAGCAAATTAAATTTTTCAATACTTTTTTATCCAAAAGTTAATCAGTATCAATTCTTTTTCTTAAATTTGCAAACGAGAACCATGCTCAAAGCCCTAAAAGGATAACTGCAATCAATGCAGAAGTCCACTGAAGGGTAGGAAAAGACGCTCTGTAAGAGCGTTTTAGCAAATGGGGATCATTTTATGATTAAGGCGTTTACTTGACGCTTTGTTCTTGACGTCTGAAAACTTCGCAAACTTTCAAGATGTCGTCGAAAGCAAAGCAACGGTAGATGCTCATGGGTGTGTAATCACCAAGCCTGAGGTATGCCTTATTCTAAGTAGTGTTTGCTGAATAATTACAACTTACTGATTATTAGATAAATATTTGCTATTTGATTCATCTTTTTCACATAAAATTAGTACCTTTGTAGTGTTAAAGGAGCACACATGAAGTATACATCGCAGAATAAGAACAGGCAATTGACCCTGGATATGTTC
>ERZ772881.252-NODE-252-length-64569-cov-5.666444_pt1 | contig 64569 bp, 50 predicted proteins | sample MGYA00580581_ERZ772881 | MGnify/ENA primary metagenome ERZ772881 (study PRJEB29015, sample SAMEA2737668) | human gut metagenome | biome: human gut; feature: human-associated habitat; material: faeces | place: China | collected 2012 ...
TGCAGCCATGGAGAATGTCCACTATAAAGATTTGGACGAATGGGCCGGTTTCAATATATATGGGAATCCGACCCAGGAGAGGAAAGATCTCACCCGAAAAATTGGATAGTATTATGAACACAAACTTGACACCCTAATTTGTAGTTAACAGCATTGTTGATGCAGAATGATTCAATTGACATGTTGTGCTCCTCCGCCTTATAGAGTTAAAACCAATTTTTCAAAATCTGTTGTGCTCTCAATAATTTAAGAATTTATGCTCGAACACAAAAATAAAATTTCTCAGGTCACTGGCAATACGTATAGAATTTGACAGTTACTTTCAAAGATTATCTTCCCACAATAAGAATTTCTTCTCTTCCTGCATTATTTTTATTCAGTGCAAAAGACTTCTTCCCCAACGTAAAGACATCAACGTAGGCTTTATAATCCTTCATAATGTTTGCTAGTTCCTCAATAGAAGGATATCCATTTGAAGTATAAGATAATGCTATAATAGAATTTTGATACCGTGAAAACAGTTCCCGTAGATTATCTATAAAAGATTTTTTATGCTCAAATTCGCTATTGTTATTAAAATCTAACTCCAAATTCGACTTGTTATAGTTCATATGCCTTTCAATTTCATCATAGTGCATCAACCCTTCTAAAAAATGATAGCGTGAATGATAGCTAATGGGAGTCCCCTTACTAAGATATGGTGGATCTACGTACACCAAATCATAGCCCGTATCACAATCCAATGCATCTCTATTACTGATTCTTATATCAGGTACATCATCAAATTGAAAAGTGTTTAATTCCTTTGTAAATTGTAGGAAAAGATCTTTAAAGCTTTTCTCCCATGTAACATAGTTTCCAAAAAATGATTTTTTATGATTTAACCTCAAGTTTAAATTTTTCCTATGAAAGAGATTGAATGGCCTTTTTATCAGACATGATTGGTTGAGAATGTAATAACCACAAGGTTTTTTATCTTCATCCATGCGCAAGATATTTTGAACTACTGTATCAATGGTCCTGTTCTCTGAATCCAAATAGTATATTCCATGAAAATTACGCTCTATGATGTCATTATATTGAATGCCATCGACTCTATGTAATAATGCCAATGCATCATTATCTGTAAAAGTATTTTTTGACGTAGCCAATAACGCTTTTGCATTCTCACAGTTAAAAGCAAAAAGATCATTATAGCATACTTGTTTACCCATCGCAAGCATATAATAGGAAACTATACCAGTGCCACCGAAAAGATCCAAGAAAGAATCAAACTGAATGTTTGCTTTATTCAGGGTGCTCCATATGTTGTCAACTACTTTCCTCTTAGAACCATAATATCTTGTTACTGGCAGATTCATCTTTCAAATGTCTGTGAAAGGGTATCTTTCAATTTATTATAGGACGGCTCCGTGAAGCAAATCAAATTATGTACAGGATAATCATCTACAGGTACTTCAAAGTAATATGGAGTATTCTGAAGGCCATCACGTTTCTTATTATAATCATCAGGTATCTTATCACCAGGCAAACTCGCGTTTTTGAATATCTCAAGCTCAGGGTTACTGAAATAACCAACAATCATAAAATGGAGGTTATCATTTATCTCTTTAAAATTACTTGCAATCTTTCTGCATTTCTTCACATAATTATTGATGAGACTTATCGTTAAAGTGGTTTTTGCCTCAATAAACCAAAGCGAATTCTTTGTTCTAGCTAAAGCATCTAACTCACAATAACCACCATTATTCCATTGCGCAAAATAATTTGGCAAATAGCCTTCTATGCCCTTATCATTCAATTCTTTTAAAGCAGAAAATAGCAAGCGCTCAAAGAAATCTCTTAAGAAGAACTGTGCAATTTTAGGTTTCAAAACCCAAACTGCTTCTTTCTTAATTGACGGGATAATCTTATCACAGAGCTTTCCACCTTTATTCTCTAAAAGATATTTCAAATTGTAGTCAGTATCCAACTTTACTTTCTGATAGAGACCGAAAACAGTTGCTCCTTCATCTTCTGGCTCATCAATATAAAAATTGAATGTTTCAAATTTCTTGAGGTCATGTATTTTGAGCATTCTATCAAAGAACATCTTGCATTCTTCTGAAATATCTGATTTATCTATATACAAATTATCACATAAACACGACATCTCATTGACAAAATCGTCCTTCTTACATGCATCCAGAAAATTCGATATATCCTCGCTGCCTTCGGTTATTTGTTGATTATCTTTACGAGAAGATTCGTAGAGGACATTGTGTTTAAAGCATAACCAAACATAATCTAAAATTCTGTCTTTCTTTAAATACTTAAAGGTAGCATCATCATTATCCCATAGAGGCATTGTAAGAAAACAATAGTTACCTACTTTAACACCCAATGTCTGAGAATCAGCAACAATAGATTGAATTTTCTCCTGCTCTCTAGGGAAATCATGATAATAATCTTTTATTAATCGAGAATAATTTGCCCACCAGAAATCTACATCGTTATACTCCAAGCTTTTATCCGTCAAATCTAAGAAGTCTACTGGTATTACCGGCATTTCAATTACTAATGATTCCGACTTTGTTACTACTTTTGAGTATAATATAGGAGATTCTATTGAAGCCAGATTCTTCAGGTCGTCATTCTTAGTTGCCCTTAAGAAATTAGCGATAATATTTTTAATTATTATATATCTTTTAAGACTTTCTGAGGCAGACTCTTTAGCAGCAGATGGACCCTCTATAAAATAATATTCAGCATTTGTAGGGTCCTGGTATATTAAGAGAATGGAGGAATCCGCTGTTATTGCTTTTAGAGATTCCTTATCCAACAAGCTGTTAGTTAATCCTTTAACATAATCAATGAATCCGCTCGTTGATGCTTCACTTGCTTTTTCCTTATCTTTTTCACTATCGCTTTCAAAATTATAATCTTTTGCCTTCTCATATACGTTTGGAGCAAATTCTTTTAAGACATCTTTTACAGACAATATATCGCTAGCCAAATTCCAAAAGGGCTTCAGCAAATCTTCAAGAACAAAGCTGAATTTGGAAATTTTGTGTAAATTATTAATCTTGAACATAACTATAAGTTATTATTAGTATATGCATGAATAAGATTAGCTATCTTCTCACCTTGCTCTGCATAATAATCATAGTACATGTCGAAGAGAGTCATCAGCTCCTTTGGATCGTAAGTGATGATTTCTTTTGCCTGTACATCCTGTACATATTGATTGCCAAAAGAAGCATCTGCTGATACTGGTCGGAATATGATTATTTTATAATCTGGATAAAGTGTTGCATTGTTCTTCAACCTACTTTTATTGTCGTTGTAATCATCAGAGAATAGAAACAAAAGAAGAGCTTTCTGATCATTAAACAATAAAATACGGTCTGAAGCCTTAATCTCAAATTTGGTTATATTCGAAGATACTTTGACATATCGCGATAGCGAGTCGAAGAATTTGGTGAATATACCATCAAAGGCTCCATTAGCTTCAAGCATTTCTTTCTCCTTACTAAAAGTTCTATCCAATGATGACTGTTTCATCAGTTCTTTCCAATCTATTGCGCTTATGTTACAGAGCTTTTCACAAACAGCTTTGATTACTTCATTGTTGTTGGAAATATGCTGGTCTGAAAGTATCTTGGCAATCTTTTCAATCTCAGATGTTTCTTGCTTGCTGTCAAGAAGATCATTCAGGTAATTAGCAAGTAACTTAATGTTCTTGTAACCACTAATTGTCTCCAAGTTAGCAGAATAATCCTTTATTCTTCGGGCAAAAGCCGGGTTGATATCAGCAAGCTGACTTCCACTGGCATCTGTCGCAGCAGTTATCAGGCAATGGCCATTAATATCTCCCTTAAGATCTATAAGTTCACGATAAGAAGTCAGGAAAGAACTGAATCTAACCTTAGACTTTTCATGTATCTTCTCTAACTCATCAATGGCAAATATGATGTATACATTATCATATGCTAGTACATTCAAGAAAAATACCAAGACCTCTCGGCGATTATAATCGGTTAACTGAGGCAATTCGTATTTTTGAAAGGCTCCCTTAGTATATTTCCTGCCGGTACCTAAATCGATTAAATTGTTTAAATCATCGACCTCAGATCTTTTCTCTTTAATTTTTTCAACATAATCCTTAATCGCACTATAGGTGCCATCGTATGATTTGGCAGCAGCATCCAGATTATCATTTGATGCATTCGAAAGGGCTGAACAGAGTTCCTTCTTAAACATTACCTGAATGATATAAAGTAGAAACATGACCAAGTCGTACTTGTCAACGTCAGCACGCCAATAAGCAACTTTAATATGATACCCTTTAAATTTATCATTAAAGAAATATTCGAGATATCTTAAGATGTTAGTCTTTCCATTGCCATAATTAGCAACGATATAAGAGCAGGAGAACTCTTTGTCAATAGCTGAGATTCTATTAGATAGGTCAGCTTTTAATTTATCATTGCCAATAACAAAATAAGGCAAATTAGGAACAAGACCTGCACGAAGGTCTTTACGGATACCATCTATATTATCAGCTATTGGTTCCAGTTTATCCCATAAATTCGTTATTTCCATAACTAAATAATTTTTATCTTCAATACAGGAATATTATTCTTTACGTAAAACCGACGACGCTTATCTATCGACTGCACTAAATTAGAGAAGAGTACTATTTTCTCTTCTTTCTTTTGCTCATAATAATCTTCAATCAATTTATTCATAGAATTATAAGAGCAATGCATCATCGACATGATATCATACAGATTTACAAACTGAGCATCATGTCTCCCTTCCTTTATCAATTCTTGATAAGAGTCTTCTAGATTTTGGAAAAGTACTTTTCTCTTCTCCTCAACCTTAACCAAACTCTTGAGGAAGTTCCTCTCTATATCATAATGAATAGCAAATGCATTCTTTGCCTTGAGCCATGAATATCGCTTACAGATATTTCCCTTAGCAGTAATTACACCTAATTGTCTTATCCATGACACTCTAACCTTATCGTAATTTGATGTCTGACTCTTAGTTATATATCTAAAGAATGTAATATCACAGCATTTCTCCAAGTATTTTAAGTAGATACTTTGATCTCCTGTCTTTAAGGCAAAAGGCTGTGAAATTAGAAAGGGTATAAACATATCCCCGTCTTTTTCCATCACAAGTCGCAAAATAACTTCTTTTTCAGATGAATCAAGTCTAAAGAACGAATGCTTGTGATTAGCCAACCACATTGCCTCTTGAGATAAATAATATCTATCATCAATCAGCCCAAGTTTCTTTGTCAGTGTGACATAATAGGAAGTGTTTTTATAAGAACTGTATATTTTTTTATCCATCTCACTTTCACGCTTAGAAAGAACATGAGAAATTCTCGATCTTAATTGTTTAATACTGAGCTTACTAATAAGAGGGTAAATCTTATCTACATTTTCCTTTGAGACAACGCCTTCTATTACAGTATATGTGCGCAACTTCTTATGTAAATCTCTAATATGACTTTGGAAGAATAGATAATTGATATCTGATGGCTTACATTTTAACTTGCCTTCTACAGAAATAGATAAGAGGAACTTACAAACCCATATAACCTGACACAATGGCACATTGAAAGGTCTGTGCAAACCTTCCAAACATTGAAATCTCCCTTTTGAAACTTCAGATTCATTCATTTAAAAGTCCATCTATATTAATGGGTTGCAATTATTTTAGAAGTCCGTAATAAACTTCACAAGATGTATTACTCATCTAGTAACTAGTATTTTTCACTCGTCAATTCCAAATTTCTTCTAGTCCATTCTTCCATGCGGGGAAGGGTGGGTTGTCATAGAGCTCATGGTAAACGGTGAGGACCTTGTTAACAAGCGTACGAGCTGTTTCGACAAGTTCTTTATCGATGCTATAGAGCAAGGATTCGCCCTCCTGGTATTCTAAGGGAATACCGAAAGCATCTATCTTGCTGCCATCCTCATCTACCGTACGAACATGCATGATGCCATCGGGATCTTTACCATATAGTATAGCAGCGAGTGTCGGGCAGCACTTCTCTATCTTCGGGTACTGAACATCGGGGTTCTGGATACGGTTGAGATAATGGTTCCAGTTGGCCACCAATATGAGTTTGTCCTTGTCACAACGCTGCAGGTTGATGATCGTATAGCAGCCACGGTCGAGCTTGAAGATTAGCTCGATACCGTGCTTACGGACAGTGTAGGTGAAGTTAGGGCGTTCGACATTGAATGTCGCTCCAGCCTTATCTGAAAAGAACTTTCGCATAATGCTTTAATGGATTGGATTCGCCAAGATGGCAAATCTGAACAAATCGTTCAAAGGCCTTGAAAGGTGTTGACTATGTTCGCCCTCTTCGAGGCTGGCAGGTAAGGTTAAATCGGCCGATTCGAAACCCCAGGTTACGTCGCTGCGCTCCTTACCTGGGGGCTAAGCATGTGGCACCTCTCCGAGGTGCTTACCTGAGGATAATTGTATTGGCTCCCTTGGGGGCTTTGCAACCCGAATGGCGAATTCAATAATAGGGCGGCCATTAGGGCCGCCCCCTACGGGAATACCCGCGATACCACGCAATATTAGCAGTAATATCCTTGCGGTTATTGATTAACAATCTTCCTGGGGAAAAGCATAACTTCCTCAGATACAAATAGTTGTTATCACCTGCAACGAGTTTTGTGCTGCTGTGTCTATTTCTTAAGGAACCCGGTTATGCGACTTCCTGATTGCATCTTTGCAGCAATACATGTTGCCATGAATGCTTTATAAAGATGTTTATCGGTGCAAAATTAAGTTATTTAGTTGACAACTGCAAGAAAACAAGCAAGTATTTTTCGGGAAGAGTTGGTCCATTTCGTACTAAAGAGTCAACCAGCAAGTGGCATAGTCCACTTCCGGCTGATATTCCGGTAAGCCAGATAGACGAGTTTCTCCAGGGCTGTATCACAGGGGAATACGCCCTTGTTCTTGGTAACCTTGCGTATCTGGCGGTGGTATCCTTCAACGGTGTTCGTGGTATAGATGAGCTGGCGGATTTCCTTGGTGTATTGGAAGAACTCCGTCAGTCGCTCCCAGTTGTCACGCCACGATTTGATGACGATGGGATACTGTCCGCCCCATTTGGCATCAAGCTTGTCGAGCTCGGTCTCGGCTGCCTCCTTGCTGACAGCGCCATAGACCAGCTTCAGGTCTCTGAGAAACTCCTTCTGATGCCTGCTGCCCACATATTTGATGGAGTTGCGTATCTGATGGACGATGCAGAGCTGCACGGCCGTATTGGGAAAGACGCTCCGGATAGCATCCGGGAAGCCTTTCAGGCCATCCACGCAGCATATCATAATGTCTTCCACACCGCGGTTCTGCAAGTCCGTAAGCACCTCCAGCCAGAAGTTTGCCCCCTCGCTCTTGGCTACGTACATACCGAGTACTTCCTTATGCCCGTCCTTGTTGATACCCAGTACATTGTAGATGGCACGGGTAACGGCACGCCCACTGTCGTCTTTCACCTTGTAGTGGATGGCATCAAGCCAGCAAATAGCATAGACCGACTCCAATGAGCGCGACTTCCACTCCTTAATCTCAGGAAGGACACGGTCAGTTATCGTGCTGATGGTCTCGGCCGACAGCCTGGTATTGGTATTGAACTCCCGCTCAAAGTAACGGCTGATTTCCCGTGTACTCGTGACAAAGGCATACATGCCGATAATCTGGTCTGCCATGCCCTCGGCAAGTATCGTCTCACGCTTGCGCACGGTCTGAGGATCAAAGCTGCCGTTACGGTCACGGGGAGTTTCAACGGTCACCTCGCCATACTGAGTCTGAACGGTCTTGGGCATCTTACCGTTGCGGCGATTGCCGCTCTCACGGGATTCTTCACGCAGGTGAGCGTCCATCTCACCCACATGAGCGGCATTCAATATGCGCTCCAACATTGGTGCCAAAGCACCATCCTTACCAAATAATGGTTCTCCCTTACGAAGCTGGTCCGCAGCTCTCTTGTAATCAATTTCGTTGTTGTCCATAAAAAATAAACTGTATAAAACTATTTCTTATTGTAGCTTGACACAGTTTACTTTACACTCTCGAGATGGCATAGCATCAAGACTGGTAAAAGTGGCTACCAGCCTGTTTGCATGAACGAATGGACTCCACTGTGCGATAAGAAGAAGAACAAATGTGCGGAATGTCCCAACCGGAAGTTTTCTGCACTGACAGATTCTGCTTCAGACGAGTCCCAATGGTTGTCACCGATAAGCATAGACAGACCTTTCATGATTGCAAGGTTAGTGTTTTTTCCACCAACTTCTATTATTATATCTTTTATTTTTAAGTTTAAAATAAAGATGGTAGGATGATAATAGTATATGGATATGTTGATAGTAAATGTGATAAATATTTGGTAGTTTGGATATTAACTTTATAAGCTGTTATCTCTACATATGCTTGTTATATTAATCCACCTTATATCAGTAAGTTTTCACGTTATCAACAAAATATGTGTATTGTGGATAAGAAAGAGTTTGATAACTTTTGTAGTCGAAATACTGTTGAAAACACTTTGTTAAAGCTTTTACAACCTTATGGATATCCTTTTGCTGAAAGTAAAAGCAATAATGCTGTGGAAACCGCAACAGTTTTCCACAGCATTATCTACAGGGTTATCCACACAATGAATGATAAGGTTAGAATGATTTCCCTATAAGCACACGGAAAAAAACATATTTCAGCGTTTATCACCTTACCTATTACTATAAGTTTTTCTCTATCCGCTCTACAATCATGGCAGGTGTGATATTGTAGAGGCAGGCGTAGTCGCCTCTTCGGCATGGCTTGTTACCGAAGATGGAGCAAGGCCGGCAAGGTAAAGACACCTGCACGACATTTTCTTCTTTTTGTTTCCATCCCATGAAACCAGCATAGGGATGCGTGGCACCCCAGATGCTTACCACGGGTGTGTTGACGAGCGAGGCAAGGTGCATGTTGGCAGAATCCATGCTTACCATGACATCAAGATGACTCATAAGGATGAGCTCTTCATAGAGATTGTTGAGATAGTTACCGACAATTGTACAGTTCTTACTGTTTGAAACTAGCTCAGCCAATCGGTACCTCTCATTTTTTCCCCCGAAGAGGAAGATGCGAGCCGATGGATGCTTCTTGATAATGAGGTCTATCACATCTTTCATCTTGTAAAGAGGGTAGGCCTTCCCTTCATGCGCTGCAAACGGTGCAATGCCTATCCACTGCTGGAAATCCTTCTTCTCACCTATGTCGGAAGGAAGCTCTCTCAATGGGCCTTTCCCATTGGGGAAGATAGACTTAAAATCGAGATGATGGATAGGATAGCCTAAGGCGGCAAATACCTCTTTATAATTGTCGAAAGAAGTTGGAATGGGTGCTAACACCTTGTTTCTCTTTGCCGTAAGCTTTAGCCTCAGGTCATGATGCTTGTTGATATGCGCCACATGGTTCTGGTCGAAGTTGAACCGCATGCGGAGATAACTCGATCGCAGCACATTGTGAAGGTCAGCCACCGCCGTGAAATGTTTGGCCGCAAGACGACGGTATAATTTATTCAGCCCCTTGATGCCTTTATACTCTTCTTTGATGTCTGACTCCATGAAGCTGACATTAGGAGCTAAATCCTCAAAGAGTGGGCGTGCAAAAGGCTGCGAGAGCATGGTGATACGCAGTGTAGGATACTCTTTTGCAAGTCCGTACACGATCGGCACCGTCATGGCTACGTCGCCCAAGGCTGAGAAGCGAATGATGAGGATGTGATCAGTTTTCACTTCTTTTTGTAGAGTATAGGGTTGGTACTCGGGTCGTTGTACATCTTCATCTGCCGATATACCTTCATATATTTCTTTCCTTCGCCGATATCGTCGAGCAGTTGGTCAATGGCGGTAGAGAGGTCTTTCTGTTGTTCTAAGAGTACGCTGAGCTTGCCCTTACACAGTTTTCGGTGGTCGGGTGTAGCGTCTTCGCGGTTGGCCTGCTCCTTCATATGGTAAATTTTGAGTGCAAGGATAGAGAGTCGGTCCACAGCCCAAGCAGGGCTCTCCGTGTTAAGTCGTGCGTCAGGTAAAGGTGTCACATCAGAGAAATACTGGCGAAACCATGAGTCGATCTGTTCCACAAGATCGGTGCGATCCTGATTGGAGCGGTCTATGCGGTGCTTGAGCTGCATGCCTTCCTGTGGATTAATATGCGGGTCACGGATGATATCCTCCATGTGCCACTGCACGCTGTCAATCCAGCATTTCAAGTACAGGCGGTTTTCTATCGTGTCATGTCCATAAGGGTTGCTGATGGGCGTGTCGATATCGTCCTTCACGTGGTAATCCTCAATTGCTTTATTGAAGATTTCATTGCATTTCTGTGTAAATGACATATTATATGTGCTGTGAATTAAAATAGCTGTCTTTAGATTACATGCAAAATTAATAACTTATTTTGAACTTACCAACCTAAATCCCATAAAAAACAGGTTGACGATGATATATATCGATTATAAAAGGCAGAAAAATGCACAACATACTACTTGTTGTGCAGTTAAAAGTCACTTTTTCAACATTTTATTTGCGTAATTGACAAAAAGTTATTTACTTTGCACACGTTTTTGAGAAAAAATATATTTCATTAATAATAACGTAACGATTACAATTATGTCAGACATTGAATCAAAGGTAAAGGCAATTATCGTGGATAAACTTGGTGTGGATGAGGCTGACGTGAAGCCTGAGGCAAGTTTCACTAACGATCTCGGTGCAGACTCTCTTGACACAGTGGAGCTCATCATGGAGTTCGAGAAAGAGTTTGGTATCTCTATCCCCGACGACAAGGCTGAGACCATCCAGACAGTCCAGGATGCCATCAACTACATCAAGGAGAACGCTAAATAAATAACTTTGGCGTCATGCCCAGCGTTTAATGATAGCCATTAAACGCTTTTTTTTGTATTAACAAAAGGTTTTACCAAATGGAAATGAACAGAGTAGTAGTAACAGGACTTGGTGCCCTTACACCGCTGGGAAACACAGTCAATGAGACTTGGAAGAACATCTTAGCAGGCAAGAGCGGTGCAGCTCCTATTACGCTTTTTGACCCTTCCAAGTTCAAGACTCAGTTTGCATGTGAGGTGAAGGACTTCAAGGCCGCCGATTATCTTGACCATAAGGAAGCCCGCAAGATGGACCGTTGTACGCAACTCGGTATGGCAGCGGCCATTCAAGCCGTTGCTGACTCGAAGATGGATCTTGACACAGTGGACAAGAACCGCATCGGTGTAGTCTATGGTATTGGCATCGGTGGCATCCAGACTTTCCAGGACGAGGTGATGTACTATGGTCAGCACCGTGAAGAAGGCCCGAAGTTCAGCCCATTCTTTATCCCTAAGATGATTTCCGATATCACAGCCGGTCAGATCAGCATCCATTTTGGATTCCATGGTCCCAACTATGTGACGACAAGCGCCTGTGCTTCTTCTTCGCACGCTCTTGCCGATGCATTCAACCTGTTGCGTCTCGGTAAGGCGGATATCATCCTGGCCGGAGGAGCTGAGGCTGCCATCACGGAGTGTGGCCTGGGTGGGTTTTGCTCTATGAAGGCCCTGTCCACCCGCAACGATGACCCTGAGCACGCCAGCCGTCCTTTCAGTGGCAGCCGCGATGGCTTCGTCATGGGCGAGGGTGCTGCCTGCCTTATTTTAGAGACTTTAGAGCACGCTAAAAAGCGCGGAGCACACATCTACGCCGAAATGGCAGGTGAAGGCATGAGTGCCGACGCTTACCACATCACCGCATCTCATCCTGAAGGTCTCGGAGCTAAGCTCGTCATGGAGGCTGCTTTGGAGGATGCCAAATTGAAGACTTCAGACATTGACTACATCAACGTTCATGGCACGTCTACGCATGTAGGCGATCTGTCAGAGGCCAAGGCCATCAAAGAGCTCTTTGGCGACGATGCCTACAAGCTTAACATCTCTTCCACCAAGTCGATGACAGGCCATATGCTTGGTGCTGCAGGCGCTGCGGAAGCCATGTTCAGCGTTCTGAGTATCGTCAACGGCATCGTGCCGCCAACCATTAATCACAAGGCTGGTGATGATGATCCCGATCTCGACTACAAGTTGAACTTCACATTCAACGAGCCACAGAAACGGGAGGTGCGTGCTGCGCTCTCCAACACGTTTGGCTTTGGTGGTCACAACGCTTGTGTTATCTTTAAGAGATATGCTGAATAACTTTATGTTAGTCAACATAATAGACAGAGTAAGGCTCCTTTTCCGAAAGGATAAGGAGCTTTATGCTTCCTTATATTCCATTATCGGCTTCTATCCCCACAACATCACTTATTATAAGACAGCATTGCTGCACAAGAGCATCCGTCACCGTAATAATAAGGGCAAGCCCATCAACAATGAGCGCTTGGAGTTTTTGGGGGATGCCGTGCTCGATTGTGCTGTGGGCGACATCGTCTATCGCCATTTTCCCGGTAAGCGTGAGGGTTTCCTTACCAACACACGTTCCAAGCTCGTTCAGCGTGAGACGCTCAACAAGCTCGCCAAGGAAATGGGTATCTGTGACCTTATTCTTTCCAGCGGGCGTTCCAATACGCACAACAGCTACCTCGGCGGCAATGCGTTTGAAGCACTCGTAGGCGCATTGTATCTCGACCGTGGCTACAACGCCTGCATGACCTTCATCCAGAAGCGTATCTTGGCGCAGATGATCAATATCGACAAGGTGGCTTACAGAGAGGTTAACTTCAAGTCGAAACTCATTGAATGGACGCAGAAGAACAAGGTGAAGCTCGAGTTCAGGCTCATCAAGGGCGGCAAGGATAAGGACGGCAATCCGGTGTTCAGTTATCAGGTGCTCCTTGAAAGTGTCTGTGGCTGCAGTGGCGATGGATTCTCCAAGAAAGAGAGCCAGCAAAAAGCCGCCAAAGATACGCTCGACAAACTCAAACGCGAGCCGCAGTTCATCGACGAGGTGTTCAAGGCGAAGGGTGAGCGCACAAAGATGGAAGAGGAACCGGTCAACGACATCCCCGACACCGACGAGAGCCAGACTTTCATGAGGATCTCTGACACAGCAGTCTCCGACGATGTCAAGCATGAGACAGCCTTCCGTGAGCGCGTCTTCTCCGAGAAGGAAAGTGCCGCCAGCGAAGAGCGCGAAATGGTTATGGACATTGATAACGTATCCGACCATGACCGTGAGGACATCATTGCGACAGCCGAGAGAATAGCATTCGAGGAAGAACACGAAGAATAGGAGAGAATCCTTATAAACTTTGATATTCCCTCTAAGTCTCACTAAAGAGATTTAGAGGTTTTTTGGTTATCGTCATGTCTCACGATATGGAATTTAGTTTCGCGTAGGTATCATCCCATCGTTCCATTTTAGTGATTGTAATGGATTTTATATATTATTCTGTAAAGTATTTAGTCAGCCAAATCTTTTCTGAGAAGTAGGTATCATAGCATGACCACGCTTTGGTCACATCATGACCACGCTTTGGTCACGTCATGACCACGCTTTGGTCATACTATGACAAAAGATCTGTATTTTTGCAAGAAAAGGATGAACACACGGTCATCGTATTATTTTTTAATAGAAATGCAACGACATTTTTATTGTAAAGACAAATAGCAGTAATTTTGTCACTGATAACAGAAATAGAACAGTATGATGAGAATTTTTTAAAAAAGAGGTTCAAACAGCCTATTTGTCTTTTCCTTTTTTGCGTCTCTATTTATAGAAACACAATCGAAACAGGTTTGAACTAAAAGCTAAAACACGCAATGCAAGATACCGAACGGAGCGAGCTTTATCTCATTTCACACGGGAACGAAATGGCATTCGATGGATTCATGGAACGATATTCAGCGAAGATTTTCTACCATATCTTCGGAATACTCGGAGACTATGAGCTCAGCGAGGAACTTTCCAGTGACGTGTTTCTCGAAGTGTGGCAGCACAGAAAGGAACTGCCCAAGATAGATAACATCCTTGGCTGGATCAATACCATTGCCTTCAACAAGGCAGTGAGCGCACTGCGTAAGAAACGGAAGAAGCAGAACATATCCTTGGAAGAAGTCCCTGATTTCTATTTCCCTGAATTGAAGTCGCCTATTGATGGTATCATCTCAGAAGAGGAATGTCGAAAACTCAACAAAGCCATAGATGCCCTGCCACCCAGATGTAAGCATATCTTCTTTCTTGCAAAAATAGAGGAAATGTCGTATGACGAAATATCACAACTGCTCCAGATCTCTAAGGCTACTGTCAACTATCACATATCCTTCGCCCTCTCTGTTTTAAGGGAAAAACTCCGGAAGGCGATGTAGGAATTCTTCAAATACGAATAGATGAACAACGATAATTTACATAACATCCGGTATGACGGATCCCAGGAAGATATGAAACTCAGATTTCTTATAGAGCATTGTCTTCCCTCTGATATCGTCACTGACGAGATAAAGCTCCGCACGCACCGTAAGCGTATCGCCCGGTATCACCGTAAGGTGACGGTGTTGCTGTCTGCCGCAGCGAGTGTCGCTGTGATGATAGGAGTGATGCTGACTGCCGTTCTCACTTCTGAAAAATCTGAAAAAGATGTGGCATTGGTGCAGCGCACGGAGAAGAAGACTGTCGTAGCCAGTCTGGTGAAGGTATGTGTCCCTATAGGGCAGACAAAATCTATCATCTTGCCTGATGGTACTAAGGTCATAGCCAACTCACGGACGACCTTAACTTATCCGAGTCTTTTTACCGGGAAGACACGTGAAATAGCTATCACGGGAGAGGCCTTCCTTGATGTGACGCACGATGCTGCCCGTCCCTTCGTGGTACATGGGAATGGTTTCAACCTCAAGGTCCTCGGTACGAAGTTCAATGTCAACACCTATGATAGCAGCAACTCTTCGGTAGCCCTCTTGGACGGATCAGTAGAGGTAACGACACGGAGTGACGAGACGGTTCGCCTGAGTCCTGACCATCTCGTACGTATCAGAGACGGTTTCGTACGTGAACTCATACATGTCAATGCTGCCGACTATGTGTCATGGATGGATGGTGTACTTAACCTCAAGGGACAGACGATGGAGCAGATCGTATCTACCCTGGAGGATTATTATGGTTTGAGTATTATCTGCTCACCCAATATCTCAAGCAAGCGCCTTTATGGTAAGTTACAGCTCAACGACAACTGGGAGAGAACGCTGACGAATATCAGTTTCCTTTCTGATTCGCACTATGTTGTCAGTGGCAATGTGGTGAAAATACGAAAATAAAAACAACATTATATCATAATCATTATAAACTTAAGTAGTATGATAAGACCTAACAGTATGATAAGACCTAACAAGAAAGTTAAGTGGGGTGCCTCCCTGCTTCTTACTGCAGGTTTGCTGTCTTTTCCCTGGCAAGTTCTCGCCTCAGGGCATGTCTCTTTGATACAGGATGGAAATGGCATGATGGTGCTTCAGGCACAGCGTATGACGGTGAAAGACGTCTTCGATTACATTGAGAAAAACAGTGGCTACACGTTCGCTTATGACAACAATGTGCGAAGCCGTCTTAATGATGAAGTCAATGTCTCTCTAAAAGGCCGTTCCGTGGAAAGCATCGTCTCTGAACTTTGTCAGGCTGAGGGGTTGAGATACATCATCTCCGGCAAGCAGGTGCTTATTAAGACAGGTCGCGGCAGAGCTGTCAACAGTCCTGCTGTATCCCAGGACAACAGACGCACGGTGAAGGGTACCATCATTGATGCGAAGGGAGAGCCTCTCACGGGAGCTACCGTCATGGTGAAAGGCAGTACGCTGGGTACCGTGACAGACATCGATGGAAACTTCTCATTGAATGTGCCTGACAAGGCCATACTTGTTGTCAGCTACGTAGGTTTCAATCCTAAGGAGGTGACGGTGGGCAGTAAGAGCAGCATCAATATCACCATGTCGGAAGATGCCAATATGCTCAATGAGCTTGTCGTCATTGGTTATGGTCAGGTGAAAAAGAACGACCTCACGGGATCTGTCACTGCCATCAAGCCCGACGAGCTGAACAAAGGTGTGCAGAATACAGCTCAGGACGCGCTCGTAGGAAAGATAGCCGGTGTGAATGTCGTCACCAACTCCGGTGCACCAGGTACAAGCGCTACCATCCGTATCCGCAGCGGCGCTTCTCTTTCTGCCTCCAATGACCCTTTGTTTGTCATTGACGGTGTTCCTGTAGACAACTCTTCTATTGAGGGAGGCGGTAATATCATCGGTTCCATCAATCCGAATGACATCGAGACCTTTACGGTGCTGAAAGATGCATCGGCAACAGCTATCTATGGCTCACGTGCATCAAATGGTGTCATCGTCATCACAACAAAAAAGGGTACGCAAGGGGGCGTGAAGTTCAATTACAATGGCAATGTGTCGATAGGTACTGTTGCTAAGCGTCTTAACCCACTGACGGCAGACGAGTTTCGAGCTTTCGTGCCTACGGTGACGGGGGTACCCTCCAATGTGCAGATGGGCACTGCCAACACAGACTGGCAGGATGAGATCTATCATACTGCTATAGGTACAGAGCATAATTTCTCCGCATCGGGCAATATCAGGAAGTTTGCACCTTACAGGGCCTCTGTCGGGTATACAAATCAGCAGGGTATCATCAAGACGAATCAATACAACCGTTTCACATTCGACGGAGGCATCACTCCCTCTTTCTTTGACAAGCATCTCACAGTAACGCTCAATGCCAAAGCTTCGTATGAGAATAATCATATGGTAGACGGCAGTGTGGTCAACAACGCACTGCGCTACGATCCAACGCGTCCCGTGGGGACAGGCAGCGCTACAGCCTCGACAGATCCAGGACTGGGGTACTTTATATGGATGAACGGTAAGTCGCCGATGGCAATACAGACGGATAACCCTGTGGCACAGTTGGAGCTGCAGAAGTTTCGGAATACGGTGGGCAGATTCATCGGGAATGCACAGCTTGGCTATAAGGTGCATGGTTTTGAGGATCTACAGTTGAATGCCAACTTCGGTCTAGATTATCTCGAGAGCAACTACAAGAAAGATATTCCCAATCTGGCGGGTACGATGTACACGTCGAACATGAAAGACGGCACAGGTCTCGACTATGACGGTAAACAGAAGAAGCGCAACACCCTTATCGACCTCTATGCCAACTACCAGCATCTCTTTGGCAAGCATGATGTCGGTGCCATGGCAGGTTATGGCTGGCAACATTTCTGGAAGAAATATGATGACACCTCTTTGTCGCCGGAGGGCAAGGAGCTCTTCTCTCCTTATCACTATGAGACAGAATACTATCTGCTGTCACTTTACGGACGAGTCAACTATACTTACAATAACCGCTATATGCTCACAGCCACCCTGCGTGCCGATGCCTCTTCACGTTTCGCCAAAGACAACCGCTGGGGGTACTTCCCCTCTGTGGCACTGAGCTGGCGTGTCAGTGATGAGGCTTTCCTGAGAAACAGCAGGGTAATTTCCAATCTCAAGCTGCGTCTCAGCTATGGACAGACGGGTCAGCAGGATACCCTGAATGATTATCCGTACATGACGACCTTTACCATCTCCTATCCGGAGTCCAGTTACCGTTTTGGAGATACCTGGTACCGTACCTACCGCCCGAATGCCTATGATACCGATATCAAGTGGGAAACGACGGTAACATGGAATGCGGGTCTGGACTATGGATTCTTAGGCAACCGTATCTATGGATCGCTCGATGTGTACAAACGTCACACGAAAGACCTTCTCAACACCATCAATGTCATCTCAGGTACAAACTTCTCTTCTATCCTGACGACGAACGTGGGGGAGATGGACAACAAAGGTGTGGAATTCTCTGTCAATGCCGTCCCCGTACAGACCAAGGACTTTAAATGGGATATAGGATTCAACTATACCTGGAATACATCGGAAATCACCAAGCTCAATGTCATCGACTCTCAGGGCAACTTCGTACAGACGGGTTCAATCTCGGGTACAGGTAAGTTTGTGCAGGTGTTTATGGTCGGTAAGCGTCCTTACACGTTCTATCTCGCCAAACAGGCTTATGATGACAATGGCAGGCCTATAGAAGGGAAATATATTCAGCCCGACGGTTCAATCTCTAATACAGAGACACGTTACCCCTCAAAGAGTGCACTTCCTAAATGTTATATCGGTTTCAACACGTCATTCACTTACCGTAACTGGTATCTCGGCATGAATGGTCACGGAGCTTTTGGCAATTATGTCTATAATTATGTGCGTGCCGACCAGTATCTGCAGTCTGTCTACAGTGACCAGGGCAACTTCTCCAATATCCTGCCTTCTACCCGAGACTTAGGTTTCGACACTCAGCAGCTTTATTCTGATCTGTTCCTGGAGAAGGGCGATTTTCTCCGGCTGGATAATATTACGTTGGCTTACACTTTCCCTAAGGTGTGGAATACGAAGAGTAACCTCCGACTGGCTTTCACCGTGCAGAACGTGTTTACCATTACCGGATACGAAGGTATCGATCCGGAACTGCCGAATGGCATCGACCGTGATGTCTATCCTCGTCCGCGCACATTCTCTATCAGTGCAAACCTGAATTTCTAAGTTTAAACGTCGTAATCATGAAAAATATCTTTCGTTTCATCATAGCTTTATTTTTTTGCTGTGGGCTGACAGCCTGCTTCAATGATCTCGACACCATGCCCCTTGACGACAATCAGCCTGTCAGTGAGAAGGTTTATTCATCTGTTGATGGGTATAAAGGCATGCTTGCCAAGTGTTATGGGTCACTTATTCTTACCGGTCAGCGTGGTGGTGATGGCGGTGACGGCGATCTTGAGGGTGCCAATGAGGGCTATTCTGGATATGTGCGCCTTCTCTTCTACCTTGAAGAACTCCCAACCGATAATTTTCTTATGCCGTCCCAGTCAAACGGTCTTCGTAAATGTCTGAATCTCCAGTGGGATGCTTCTAATGCCTCAGTCATCAGATGGACGTACCAGCGTCTGAACATGACCATAGCCTACTGTAACGAATTCTTGCGGGAGTGTACGGAGGAGAAGCTGCGGAGCCGCAGACTTTACGACCAGCTGGGTACCGACTATGTACATATGAGAGCTGAGGCTCGTTTTCTCAGAGCTTATTGCTATGCCACCCTTTGTGACTTCTATGGTGGTGTGCCTATCATCGATGAGAATACCGGTGTCAAGGCGGTCCCCGACCAGGCTACCCGTAAGCAGGTCTTTGAATATGCGGAGAGTGAGCTCAAGGCGATAGAGAATGACCTCTGTGGACCACATAAGAATGAGTATGGACGTGTGGACAGAGTCGCCGACTGGTTCCTTCTGGCTCGTATGTATCTCAATGCTGAGACATGGATTGGTGAGAACCGTTATGACGATGCGCTGACCTATGCCAAGAAGGTGATTAATGAAGGTGGGTATAATCTGGCGCAAGACTATCGTCAGATCTTCCTTGCAGACAATGATCAGTGTTCCGAGATCATCTGGCCTCTGTGTCAGGATGGTAAGAAAGCTCAGAGCTCTGCCGGTACCAACTTCTATGTCAAGGCTTTTGTCAATGGTCCGATGAATGAACTTTACCAGACAGGTGTTGGATCCCGCGGATGGGGAAATGTCAGGGCAAAGACAACGCTCGTTGATGCCTTTGATCCCAAAGACGTGGCGTTTGACAAGAATGATACGTGGGGCAATAACAAGATGGATAAGCGTGCCCAGTTTATGACAGCACTGCCCAACCAGAAGAAAGAAACATGGGGTGAGAAAGAAGAGATGACAAGCCTCTTCACCTGCGGATATGGATATATCAAATGGCGTAATGTGACCAAGGATGACAAGATTCCTGCCCAGGGTGAAGCTTACTCGTCTATTAATTTTCCGATGTTCCGCACAGGCGAGGCCTATCTCATAGCGGCAGAAGCCATACTCCGTGGTGCCAATGGCAGCAGGGCAGAGGCGCTGAACTATGTCAACGAGATTCGTGAGAGGGCTTATATGAGCGGCAAGTATGCCAGGGCAGGCATACGTTCTGATGTGCCGGGTGACATCACCGACAGTCAGCTTACGCTCGACTTTATTCTTGCTGAGCGGCAGCGGGAACTCGCCTCAGAGCTTCAGCGTCGTACAGACCTTATCAGATTCGGCAAATTCACCAAGGATGATAACTGGGACTGGAAGAATGGCGTGAGACTGGGGAGTGATGTCGATGATAAGTATAATCTCTTCCCTATTCCTGAGTCTGAGCTCACAAACAATCCTAAGCTCAAACAGAATAACGGATATTGATACTGTTATATGAGAAACTTACTGGTATTAGCTTTTTCCTTGCTATTGTCAGCTACCTTATCAGCACAGACCTCTTTTGATGAAGTCTGTGCCGATTTGAATAAAGCTGGCGGTGTTTATTTAGCTTATCCGGAGCCGACGGTCAGACTGACGCCTCCTCCCAAAGGCTACCATCCTTTCTACATCAGTCATTATGGGCGCCATGGCTCCCGTTATCTCATCGGTGACCGAGACTACAGATGGGTCATGGATGCTCTTCATGATGCCGATTCGTGTGGCGTATTGACACCCCTTGGGTATGATGTGCTGTCGCGGCTGCAGCAGCTGTGGCCAGATGTGGAGGGACGTGGGGGAGACCTAACGCCTGTTGGTGTAAGGCAGCATCAGGGCATAGCCAAGCGGATGTATGCTAACTTCCCGGAGGTGTTCAAGGGGAGACGGAAGGTGTCGGCCCGTTCAACGGTTGTCCCGCGATGTGCCATGAGCATGGTAGCTTGTGGGGATGAACTGAAAAGTCTGGCACCTCAGTTGGACATCAGCTATGAGATGAGTCAGAAATACATGGATTACCTGAACTACCACATGGCTCTGTCGAATGTTTTTACTGACAGCAATAATGGACCATGGGTGGGCGAGTACCGGCAATTCGAAGCAGCACATGTCAAGCCGCAGCGTCTTATGCAGTCGCTTTTCACCGATGATAGCTATGTCAGACAACATATTGACGGAACTAACTTCATGTGGGGATTGTACTGGATTGCCGTTGACATGCAGGACATAGATACTCACCTCTCTTTCTACGACCTCTTCACGCCAAGAGAGCTCTTTGACCTGTGGCAATGTGTCAACTATCGGTTCTATGTAGGCAATGCCAACCATAAAGATGGCAATGGTATCGTGGTGGCGAATGCCCGTCACCTGTTGCGCGACATCATCGAGCAAGCCGACAAGGCTATCAAGGATGGAGAGATGGCTGTTACGCTCCGTTTTGGTCATGACGGTAACATCATTCCCCTTCTGGCTATCCTTCACATTGAGAACTTTGATGTAGCTGTGAGCAAACCGGAAAATCTTTATAAGTACTGGTCTGATTTCAAGGCTGCACCTATGGCTGCAAATGTACAGATTGTCTTCTACAGGAATAGCCGGGGCAATATCCTCGTGAAGTTCCTACACAATGAGCGTGAGGTGCATATCCCTGTCAAGACCGATAGCTTCCCCTATTATTCATGGCAGGATGTCCGACAGTTTTATACCAATGAACTGAAATGAACTCTTACGGCGGATGTTAGACAGTTACCATAGGTCTAAAGGCGGGCCGTATGTGCCTGCCTCCTAAGCCGTTTGTTTCATCTTTTCTATGAAATGATGTTGGTGACTTGTTCGAGGTGAGATAGAACTCAATGAGCATTTTATGGTGATGATTGCACACCATTATGGGTATAATTGTGTATGTCCTTCGTCATAAAACAATATCATAACCATGATTTATAGGGTGTCAAGTTTGTGCATAACTTCATAACCGCTTTAAGGGGCTTATTTATGGTGTGTTACGCATTATGATATAGTATCGATAAGTAAATATATATTAACCTTATATTGTTGCTTATCTCACTGAGATTCAGTACCTTTTTACGTTTGCGTCATTCAAAATCACCCACTTTTTTAAGCTAAATAACTGATAATCAATGTGCGCTACATGATGGCAGAAAAAAGTGATGAAGTCAGGAGTCCACACCCATTGACTTCTGAAAGAAAGTGGTATTGGCCATCATTCTCCCTATCACCGACAAGGCTACGGACACACATTTAACAGCTTTTGCCGGTAACTATTTTCTTAATTTCATTGAGTTTGTTGAGCGCGTCCACAGGTGTGAGGTTGTTGATATCGAGCCCAAGAATCTCGTCACGCACTTGCTTGAGCACGGGATCATCGAGTTGGAAGATATTGAGCTGTACACCGTCATGGTCCTTCCCAATGTTTTCCACTTTTGGTTTTCCGGCATTTCCTACTTCCGCATTATCAGCCTCTAACTCTTTCAACACCTCATTAGCACGTCTGACGATGGAGCGTGGCATGCCGGCTATCTCAGCCACATGAATACCAAACGAGTGTTCTGAGCCGCCAGGAGTGAGCTTACGCAGGAAGATGACTTTGCCGCCGATTTCCTTCACGGCCACATTATAGTTTTTGATACGCTGGAAATGCTTTTCCATCTCGTTGAGCTCATGATAGTGAGTAGCAAAGAGTGTGCGGGCCTGTGAGCCACGGTGCTCATGCAGATACTCCACAATGGCCCAGGCAATGGAGATACCGTCGTAGGTGGATGTGCCACGACCCAACTCATCAAACAGTACGAGAGAGTGGGACGACACATTGTTGAGAATGTCAGCAGCTTCTGTCATCTCCACCATAAACGTCGATTCGCCAAGCGAGAGATTGTCGCTTGCGCCGACCCTCGTAAAGATTTTGTCGACCAATCCCACTCTTGCACTCTCTGCCGGTACAAAGCAACCCATCTGCGCCAGCAGTACGATGAGCGCTGTCTGACGGAGCAATGCCGACTTACCAGCCATATTTGGCCCCGTGATCATCATCACTTGCTGCTTCTCAGTGTCAAGGTAAACATCGTTGGGCACATAGCGCTCACCGAGTGGCATCTGCGTTTCTATCACTGCATGTCGGCCCTGGCGAATGTCGAGCACGGTGGTGTCATCGACCACTGGGCGCACATAGGCGTTATCCTCAGACACTTTGGCAAACGACAGCACGCAGTCGATGTGTGCCAGAATATTGGCATTGATCTGTATCTGAGGGATAAACTCCTGCATGTCAACGATGAGTTCAGAGAAGAGTTGCGCCTCTAACTCCAAGATTTTCTCGTCTGCACCAAGTATCTTTTCCTCATATTGCTTTAGCTCAGGAGTGATATATCGTTCGGCCTGGGCCAGTGTTTGCTTTCTTATCCAGTCGGCGGGCACATGGTCCTTAAAGGTATTGCGCACCTCCAAATAGTAGCCAAAGACGTTGTTGTAGCCTACTTTGAGCGAGGTAATACCCGTTTTCTCCGCCTCACGTTGTTGAATCTCCAGGAGATAGTCCTTTCCTCCGCGCGAAATATGGCGCAGTTGGTCAAGTTCCGTGCTGAATCCCTCGGCGATGACGTCTCCTTTGGAGACAAGCTGCGGTGGATCAGGCTGAATTTCCTTTTCTATGCGGTCCCGAAGACTCTCACAAAGGTTCATTTGCTCGCCGAGTCGCTTCAGGCTGCCATTGTTGGCATACAGACAAGCCGACTTGATGGGCTGGATGGCCTGCAGAGCAGTCTTCAGTTGTACGACCTCACGCGGCGTCACCCTGCCCACGGCAACCTTTGAAATGATACGCTCCAGGTCTCCCACGCGGTGCAGCTGCTCATCGATGACCTGCCTGAAGTCAGGCGCCTTGAAGAAGTACTCCACCACGTCGAGGCGGTCGTTGATGTGCCGCACGTCTTTCAGGGGAAACACCATCCATCGCCTGAGCAACCGCCCGCCCATCGGCGTGATAGTCCGGTCAATCACGTCGAGGAGCGACTTGCCGTCTTCCTGCATGGGCTGGAGCAGTTCCAGTGAACGGATAGTGAACTTGTCCATCCGCACGTATTTCTCTTCTTCCAGCCGTTTTAACGACGTGATATGGTTGATATTGGTGTGCTGCGTGAGCTCTAAGTATTGCATAATGGCACCCGAAGCCACGATACCATCCTTCAAATGCTCCACACCGAAGCCCTTGAGCGACTTGGTGCCGAAGTGTTTCAACAGCTTTTGTCGCGCAGTCTGCTCGGTGAACACCCAGTCGTCAAGTTCAAAGACCGTGAGTTTAGTACCGAAATACTGCTCAAAATCCTTGCGCCGCGTCTTGTCATAGAGCACTTCCTTAGGCGAGAAGTTGCCGATGAGTTTCTCCACATAGTCATAGGAGCCTTGCCCTGTGAGGAATTCGCCGGTGGAAATATCAAGGAAAGAGATGCCGCAGGAAGCCTTGCCGAAGTGAACGGCAGCAAGGAAGTTGTTTTCCTTGTAGTTGAGCACATTGTCGCTCATAGCTACTCCAGGCGTGACGAGCTCTGTAATGCCACGCTTCACCATCTTATCCATCTCGGTCAGACCCTTCCTTCCCTTAATCATGGCGCGTTTTTTCTTGGGGTCCTCCAGCTGGTCACAGATGGCTACCCGCTTTCCTGCCCGTATGAGCTTGGGCAGGTAGGTGTCGAGAGCGTGGTGGGGAAAACCAGCCATCTCAGCGCCGGCAGAGGCGCCGTTATTGCGTCGGGTGAGCGTTAGCCCGAGTATTCTTGAGGCTTCTACGGCATCGTCACAGTAAGTCTCGTAGAAGTCGCCGCACCGAAAAAGCAGCAAGGCATCGGGATGCTTGGCCTTCATGGAGAAGAACTGGCGCATCATTGGAGTGAGGGTATTATTTGAGCTTTGAGATTGATGCATTGCGAGTTATAATTACTTTTGCTTTACAAGATTTCCCAGTCCGGAGAGCAAAGCCTGTGCCAATGGATTATCCGCCATATCGTTTCGTTTCTCCTCTTGACTGTCCGCAAAGTCGAAGCGTCGGGGATCGCGTGGTATGATGCGATAGCACGACCGTCCGTGGATGCGGCTGCGCGTGAATCCGGCCTCCTGCAGAGCGAATCCAACATCCTGATTGACATGCTCGCCCGGCGTCCAGTAGGGATATTCCTGCATCAGTCGGTCGATGATGGTATCGATATAGACAGCTTTCGCCTTCTGTCCTTTCGGTGGGTTGGCATAAAGCAGCCGTACCATTTTCACGAGGTTGTCGGCTTCTTCGAAAGGAGAGTTCTGTCCGGCCATGCGTTCACGCTCATCGTCAGTGAGAAGGAAGTCGGAACCGTCCTCTATCTCCTCGCGCAGCTGGGCGTAGAGCTGCTCATAGGGAATGGGTGAAAGGTCGATCCGATGACCTACCTCCACGCATGCGAGATGTGCGGCACCCGCGGCATCGGTCATAGGGTGCAGGTTTCCTGTAGTGGCGATGAAGCCTGCATACTGTCGGCGCGGTTCCTCCGTGGTGCCGTAAGGCCGGCGGAAGACCGGCGTAGAGCGGGAGAAGAGAAAGCGCACGAGAGGTTCCTGAAGCGTATTTTCCTGATAAAACTCGTCGATATTGACCAGCAGGTTGGTTGTCAGCAGTTCATAGACTTCTGCCGCAGCGCTGAGTTTGATCTTGTCAGTATAATACAGGCGCAGGGCAGGAGGCAGGATGAGGTTGCAGAACGACGTCTTGCCGTAGCCCCATTGCCCGACAAGCACCGGCACAATGATGTCTCGCTGCGGCACGTCCATGTCCATCCATCTGGCTACAGTCTGAAGCATCCACTTGTGAAAGCGGTCACCCCAGTCGGGGTTGGAGGTGACGATGCGCTGTGAGAGCTCAAACACGTGGTCTTCGCCATCCCATTGTGGCAGTGCGTCAAGCCATTCCCTGGCAGGATTCCACTGCTCGATGAGCGTGGAGCGGACGAAACGGTCGAGGGTCTCGGCAGTGAGGCTCACCCCCTTGCGCTCTGCTTCTAAGAGAATGGTGTTGCGGCCTTCTTTGGAGAGCCTGTGCCAACCCTCAGCGTCAGCATAGAGCAGCTCGCCCGTCAGCACGTTGCGACGCAACCTGTGCGTCCGCTCTAAATATGTTATGGCATCCGTCATCGCTGTTTATTGTCTTTACCGTTTGCAAAGATAAAAAGAAAAAACGAGAAACCTGACAACCCAATTGATGTTATCCGTACAATTAAAAAATAAGCCCCGGCACGTGCAGGAGCATCGTCCGGCACGTACAGGAGCTACCTCCGGCACGTGCCGAACAATTCTCCGGCACGTGCCGAACGATGGAGAGGATGGTCAGTATATGTCGCCTATTTCTCTGTATAAATCACTTGCACCATGGTTTGTCCGACGGCCTTGAGCACATTTTTGTCGATATTATCCATATTATCGGCGAGCGTGTGCCAGGTGGGTCCGAAGGAGCTTTGCTGGCAGGTGGGATAGTAGGGGATGATGTCGATACAGGGGATTTTGGCTGTCTGGTTTACGGGAATATGGTCGTCGGTGATCATGCCTCCGTCTTCATTGGGGAAGAAAGAGCCGTATCCGGCTTGTCTTGCCGCGCGCCACACCTTCTTCACGATGGTGGGAGCATACTGCATTGACATGCCTTCACGGTAGAACTGCGCGCCGGCGCCACCCACCATGTCAAGCAAAATGCCGTAGCGAGGCGTATAGCCATGGGGAATGTTCCCTGCCCAATACTGTGCACCAAGAGCAAAGGTAGATCCGTCGTCCTGCATGTTGCTCCACTGGGGCACCCCGTAGTCCTCGGCGTCGAAGCACACGAAGTCGATGCCTAACTGAGCGTTGGGTACCGGGTGTCGGGTGTCTTTCAACAACCGTGCCAGCTCCAGCATGACGGCTACACCACTTGCAGCGTCGTTGGCAGCAAGAATGGCCTTGTGCCAGTTGAGCGAGTCGGGATCGTTGTCAGCCCACGGGCGCGAGTCCCAATGGGCGCAGAGCACGATGCGTGTCGTGGCTTGCGGATGATACTGCGCAATGATGTTGGTGGAGTGGAGCATGGTGCCGTCCCAGCCTTTAAGGTCTGATCGTTGTAGCGTTACCTTGCAGCCATATTCCTTGAACTTATTTTCTATCCAGCTGAGGCACTTCTCATGGGCATCGCTGTTCATCGGTCGCGGCCCGAAATCGCACTGGGCCCTGGTGTAGATATAGGCGGAGTCGGCGTTGAAGACGGGCCCGACGGGCTGCACTTTCTCCACTTCCTCAGTCTCTTCCGTATTCTCTACATCTCGGTGTGCGAGAGGACCGTATGTGAAAAGCCACACAGCGGTGGCACAAACAATGGCTAACACGATGATGATAATGATTTTCTTTTTCATGATTGCTTTCTCTCCGATTGAACCTGTGCCATGACACGCAGCCAGTTACCACCCCATATCTTTGCGATGTCACGTTCTGAATATCGTCGCCGAAGGAGCTGGAGGGTGAAGTTGATGAGTTCTGAAGCATCGGCGCATCCACGCACGGTGCCGTCGCCGTCGAAGTCAGTGCCCACGCCTACGTGGTCTATGCCCATAATGTCGATGGCGTGTTCAAGATGGGCCATGACGTCGAGGATGGATGCCTCTGATGTGTCTTTGCGCAGAAATCCGTGGTAGAAGGTGGTGTGAGCCACGCCACCCTTGGCGGCCAAAGCACGCAACTGGTCGTCGGTGAGGTTGCGCGGCACGTCGCAGAGGGCGCGGCAGTTGCTGTGTGAGCACACGATGGGTGTGCAGCTGATGGAGAGAGCGTCATAGAATGACTTCTCTGAGGCATGGCTCAAGTCCACCATGATGCCCTCATCGTTCATCCTTCGAATGACCTTTGCGCCGAACTCCGACACGCCGTTGTGCATCGCCGCGCCCCGATTGGAATCACAGATGTCGTTGTCGCCATTGTGGCACAGCGTGATGTAGACCACACCACGTTGTGCGAAATGGCGTACGTTGCCCAGGTCGTGGTTGAGGGCGAGGCCGTTCTCAATGCCAAACATGATCGATTTCCGGCCTCTCCGCTTGTCCTCGTAGAGGTCGGCGGGTGTGCGCGCAATACTGATATAATCGCTGTTCTCATCGACGATCTGCTCTAATTTGTCGAAGATGAGGTCGGCATACTGTGTGGGGGACAGCTGTGCGGAGATGCCCTGCAGTTGCGGATTGTGCTTGATGATGCCGGCAATGTCCACTTTCTGCGAGAACTGCTCACCAATTTTTGGTTGGGGCAGATACGCAGCCATGATGACAGCGTCGTGTCGGCCGTCGGTCATCTTGTGCAGATCGTAGAGGATGCGTGGATCTCTTTGGTCGAAACGCACGCCTTGCGGAAAGAACATCGGTGTGTCGCAGTGGGTGTCGAGTGTCAGAATACGATTGTGGAGACGCTTGACCTCGCTGAACTCCCGCGCTTTGTCCACCAGCCAGCTGAAGAGTGGCAGGCCTTCGTCGCCGAGCCATTCCGGATGCCATTGCACGCCAAGGATGGACTTGTATTCATTGCTTTCGATGGCCTCAACGATGCCGTCGGGCGCTGTTGCTGACACGCGGAAGCGTGGGCCAGGGCTGGAAACGGCCTGGTGGTGGAAGGAATTGACGACAGCAGAAGTCCCACTCCTACCTTCCTCAAGGGTGGCGGAGGCAGTGTCATCGGGTGCCGCGGTGTCAGATGAATAGATGGTTGAGAGGATGGTATTCGGCTCGATACTGATGGTATGGGTAGGCTCCCAGCGGTCGGCATCCTGTGAATGCTTGATGCGTGAAGTCCTGTTTGCGCCTTCGGCCAATACGGCAGAGCCGCTGTTGATGTCCTGACTAACCTTTCCTCCCAATGCGACGGCGAGTGTCTGAATGCCGCGGCAGATGCCAAGCATGGGTATCTGGCGGTTAAAAGCCAGACGCACGGTGAGCAGTTCAGCCTTGTCGCGTGTGGCATTGATAGTATGGAGCTGTGGTGATGGCTCCTCTCCGCACCACAGAGGATTGATGTCACCGCCACCGCTGAGCAGCAGTCCGTCAATGTGATCAAGGGTGTTGATGATGGCGTTGGTGTTGGCGACGGGCGGGATGAGAAGTGGTGTGCCACCGGCGCGCACCACTTGCTCGTAGTATTTATCACGGAGAGCCGCGTCGCCGTTGGTGTAATTAGCAGTAATGCCAATCACCGGCTGGCGATTGGCTTCTGGGAAGGACGCATAGATGGCATTGGCATGCGCGTCCAAATCAAATGATTTCATGTTGTTGTCCGTCTACGTTCTACTCATCTACGTTGATGGGAATCTCCCGTTTGATGCTTTGCTCGAGAGAGATAAGCGTCTCTGTCGACACCACACCAGGAATGGTCTGCAGCTTATTGTTGAGCAAATCCATGAGCGCCTCGTTGTCTTTGGCGTAGCATTTGATGAGCATGGTGTAGGAGCCGGTGGTGAAATGGCATTCCACAATCTCCGGAATGTCGACGAGTCGCTTGACGACATCCTTGTACATGGAGCCCTTCTCAAGGTTGATGCCCACATAGGTGCAGGTGTGATAGCCCAGACTTAGAGGGTTGACATTGAAGCCACTGCCTGTAATGACACCGGCATCGATGAGGTGCTGCACCCGCTGATGAATGGCAGCACGCGACACACCGCACTCTGCCGCTACGTCCTTGAAAGGAATGCGGGCATTCTTTGAGAGGATAGAAAGGATTTTTTTATCAAGTTTGTCTATCTTTTCCATATTTTGTCTATTGATGCTCTTTGTTTTTAATGTTGGTAGCAAAAGTAGGTAATAAAAATGATATAAACAACAAAATGCACGGATATTTTTATATTATCCATGCATTTTGTTAATGTTCAGAAGATTTATTTCTTCTTTCCTGGTGCTTTCTTCTTTCCGGCAGACTTCTTGGCTTGCGGGGTGGCCTTGCTGTCGGCGGCCTTTGTTTCTTCCGCTTTCGTGGCCTCCGGCACCTTGATGCCTACCAGTTCGACGGTGAAGATGAGCGTGGAGTAAGGCTTGATCTCACCCGCATCACGTGCGCCATAGGCGAGGTTCTGCGGAATGTAGATCTCCCATTTGCTACCTACGTTCATCGAGGTGAGGGCTTCTGTCCAACCCTTGATGACCTGATCGCAACGGAAAGAGTCCGTCTTTTTGCCGCCGTGGTTCTTGGTAGTGTCGAACACCTTTCCGTCAATGGTCTTGCCTTCATACACGACCTCCACCTCATCAGTGGCTTTCGGCTTGGGTCCATTGCCCTCTCGCAGTACCTTGTATTGCAGTCCTGATGGCAGTGTGATGACTCCAGGCTTCGTCTTGTTGCTGGCCAGCCACTCCTCATTCTCCTTTTTGAAGATGCGATTACGGGTCTCACGTGCCTCTTTCGACTTGTCTTCGAAGCGCTTGCGCGCCTTATCCATCTTGAAAACAGCCGTATCTTGTCTGACGCCGGCGATGAATCCCTCGTAGAAAGGTGCCGTAGCGATACTGTCGTCGGTACCTGTCAGGTCACGGCTCATGTTGGGTAGAATCTGCCCCGTAGCCTGTGTAGCGATGGTACTGCCGGCGATATAAGCTGCGAAAGCGGGGTCTTTGGCCTTGGCTGCAGCCTCACGGAAACCGCGGACGAAGTCGGCGATATGGGCGGTATCCACATTCATGCGTTGAGTGAGATACTGCAGTAAGCCCTCCGTGGCGGCATAGCCAGCCGCGTAGCTGGTGGAATCAGACGAGGTGGTCAGTTTCACGGGCTGCCCGTTGCAGCAGGCATGCCCCATGCATTCTTTCTTGTTTTCCTTCTTGTATTCCTTTTTCTTGTCGCCTGCTGCCATGGTACTGACAGTCACGGCAAGTAAGAGGGATACGAACAATAAGACTTTTTTCATGGTTTATTTACCAACTTTTACTAACTCAATCTTAAAGATCAGCACTGAGTAGGGCTTGATCTTTCCGGCCTGACGATCCTTGTAGGCGAGCTGTTGGGGAATGTACACTTCCCACACGGAGCCCTCAGGCATGCGGGTCAGAGCCTGTGTCCATCCGGGAATCATCTGCGAAGGCACCATGGTTACAGGTCCGTTGCCGTTCTTATAGCTGCTCTCAAAGACCTGCCCGTCAATGGTACGGCCCTCATATTGCACCTTCACCGTCGTGGTGTCTGTGGGGATAGCGCCCTTGCCTTCCTTTATAACCTTATACTGAAGTCCCGAGGGGAGAGTCACTACTCCGGGCTTCTTCTTGTTGGCTGCAAGCCACTTCTCGCCTGCTGCCTTGTTGGAGCCGAACTGTTTCGACATGGTAGCGTTCTTGATCTGCTCCATCTTGCTTTGCGCGATCTGGTTGGCACTCTCAGGTGTCATGATGCCCTTCTTGCCTGTAGCTCCCGTGATGAATCCGGCAAGCAGGTTCTTCAAGGAGATGGTCTTGGTGCTGTCATCGCCGAACACCTCATGATTCACGCCCTTGACAAGCTGGGTAGAGAGCTGCTGACCGACCTGCAGGCCCATGATGTAAGCCGCTTTCTTCTTGTCGTCGCCGGCGTTGACACCCTCGTTGATACCCTTTACAAACTCGTCCATATAGGTGGTGTCGATGACCTGCCCCTGCTGGATAGCCTGATGTACATACTGCGACTGCAGCAGTCCGATGGCGTAGCTCATGGAGTCAATGTCGGTCTTGAGGTCAGCACGGGGAGCTGACGAGTTGCCGCAGGCTGAGAAAGCCAAGGCAGCGGTGGCCATGACGGCCAGTGTTTTCATTGTTTTCATTGTTGATATTCTGTTTATGTCTTGATTTTTATTGATGATCTTCAACCCGTTGTTTACCGTTGGGAATCCGCATCTATTACAGAAAGGCGGCTCCAGAAACGTTCATGAGGAAAGAATTACTTCACCTTGATCAGCTCCACATCAAAGATGAGGGCAGCGTAAGGCGGAATGGACTGTCCGGCTCCCTGCTCTCCATATGCGAGGTTGTAGGGGATGAAGAATCGGTATTTAGCCCCTTCCTGCATGAGTTGCAGACCTTCTGTCCAGCCCTTGATGACTTGATTGAGACCAAAGGTGGCTGTCTCGCCACGGCGATAGCTCGAATCGAAGACCTGTCCGTTGACGAGTGTGCCTTCGTAGTGGCACTCCACCTGGTCGGTAGCCGACGGCTTACGCCCGTTTCCCTCGCGCAACACCTCATACTGCAAGCCTGAAGGCAGGGTCTTCACACCTGGTTTCTTGGCGTTCTCGGCCAGGAAACTCTCTCCTTCGGCCTTAGCGGCCTTGGCCTGCCCTTCCGTTTTCTGCTGGAAGAAGGTCTGCACAGCGGTCTGAGCCTCCATGTCGGTGAGTTGAGCCTTGCCTGCGAAGACATCGGTGATGGCTCCAGCGAAATCGCTGACGTTAAGGTCGGTGGCGTTCATTTGCTGTAACTGGTGCCCGATGCTCATGCCAAGGGCGTAGCTTACTTTATCCATTTTCTTTTCTGATTTCTTATTAAATATTAATAGTCGCACAAAGTTACGCTTTTTTGGTAGCATAATCGTATTATTTTAGTATTTTTGTGGAAAATATTACGTTGTATGAAAAAGAAGGTAGTGTTTTTGACAGGAGCTGGCATGTCGGTGGAGAGCGGTTTCAAGACTTTTCGCGGCAACGATGGATTGTGGGAGAATTATCCAGTGGAGCAGATCGCGAGCCATGAAGGGTGGGAGCGTGATCCCCGCCTCGTCACTGAGTTTTACAACAGGCTGCGCCGTAAGCTGTGGGACGCTCAGCCCTGCGAAGGCCACCGACTCATTGCGGAGATGGAGAAGGACTATGACGTGACGGTGCTCACCCAAAACGTGGACAACCTGCACGAGAAAGCCGGATCGACCCGCGTCATCCATCTGCACGGCGAGCTGACAAAAGCGTGCTCAAGCAATGATCCTTACGATCCGCGTTATATCCAGCAGCTCACACCTGACAACAGCGATGTTGAGCCTGATACCAAAGCAGGCGATGGATCGCTGCTTCGCCCGTTTATCGTCTTCTTCGGTGAGAGCGTACCCATGCTGGAGCCTGCCGCGGAAGCAGCGTCCCAAGCCGATATTTTCGTTATCATTGGTACGTCGCTTGTGGTCTATCCCGCCGCCGGACTTATGCAATTCGTGCCTCGGGATTCGCCGGTCTACCTCATCGATCCCAATCCTGTAGCGGCCGGAGGCCATGTGACACAGATTCAGAAGGGTGCCTCGGAGGGCATGAAAGAGTTGCTGAAAAGGATCTGACCTTATCCCTATAGGCAGCAGACGTTTTTTTCTGCAGAATGCTCGCTTCCCCTTTACGCCGTAGACGCGATGCCTTTACACTGTAATCGCGTTGCCTTTACACCGTAGACGCGTTGCCTTTACACTGTAGACGCGTTGCCTTTACACTGTAGACGCGTTGCCTTTACAGCGTAAAGAGAAACCGATGTCTTCCGGTTTTATAATAATATCCTATTGAGAGACCTTGTATCTCCCGTTTTTTTATTAATTTTGTGGCATTATATTGAAAGGGCATGCTTATGGTACGACGGGAAGAATGGCACGATGAATACTGGCTGTTGCTTATACAACTTTATCTCAGGCAACCGCAGGGTGTGAAGCATCTCTACAGCCGGCAGCTGGTCGGCGTGGCGACGGAGCTGCACATTCATCCTACGCAGATCCACCAGCGCATGTTCAAACTGCGGCAGATTGACACACCGCGTCTGCAACGGTTGTGGGATGTGTATGCGGGAAACCCTCGGAAACTGAAACGGGGCATCAAGCTGCTGCGGCAGATGAACGGCTTCGGTAGCGCCGGCGCGTTCTATGCGGGCGTGGAGGTGAACGAGTCGTGGGAGAAAGACTTCAAACCCATCGGCATCGGTACGCTCACACCGGTGAAGCTCATCATGATCCTTGATCTCTATTTCCGCCTCACGCCCATTACGATGGTTGAGGACACGCCGGAAATCAAGGACTTGTCCAAACTCTTGAAAGAGAGTACACGCCAAGTCGTGAACGTGATGGACATTTTCCTGGTGTGCGACCCGTATATCGGCCAAAGCCGCTCCACCGACTCTCCTCTCCTTGAGGCCTGTACGGATGTATGGAATCGGTTCGGCAACAAGGACCCTGAAGAACTCGCTGCCTTGGCGGCACAGTTGCAGGAATATTTCAAATAGTTGAGGAGTCCAGAGGTGCAGTCAATACATCAACCCATCATATGGGCCGACAACTCAGATGAAAAACACGGATAGACAATATAGACACGGATAGACAATATAGACACTAATAGAGAAAATAGACTGAATAGAGAAAATAGACTGAATAGAAGAGATGTATAGATCACAATATAGACCAATCATGTAATGACGGGTCTTCTGTGCTCCAGTTTTCAGCACTTCTCTTTCATCAATCATCATCATGGCACAGAAACTCATACAGACTCAGACACAACAGCAGGTACAGCAGCAGCGGCTCTCGCAACAGCAGATGTTGCAAGTGAAGCTCTTAGAAATGCCGTTGGCGGAGCTGGAGCAGAACATCAGCGCAGAACTTGACGATAACCCCGCGTTGGAAGAGACGCGCGACGACGAACCTATGGAGATGGAACCAGCTAACAGCGAAGACTCCTCGGACGGTGCTGACGACGATTCTTTTGAGGAGAAAACCGAGCGCGAAGAGCGTGAGGAGGCGCTCGACAATGCACTGGAAGACCTTGGCGGCGACGACGAGATGCCGGAGCCGATGCACGGCTCCTCGCGGGCTAATCCTGATGCCGACTATGAGGAGACCGTATGGGGCGACACCACCTCTTTTTACGATAAGCTCAAAGAACAGATGGGAGAAACGGAGCTCACAGAAGAGCAACAGCAGATCATGGAGTATCTCATCGGGTCGCTCGACGGTGACGGACTGCTCAGGAAGAGCCTCGACGACATCTGTGACGAGCTGGCCATCTACCATGGTGTTGACGTGCCGGTGAAGGAGATAGAGCGGGTGCTGCGCATCCTGCAGACTTTCGATCCTGCGGGTATCGGTGCCCGATCCCTGCAGGAGTGTCTGCTGCTACAGATAGCACGCAAGCCGGAGGGCAGGATCAGGACGCTGATGAAGGAGGTTGTCAGCAATCATTACGATGAGTTCATCAAGAAACACTGGGATAAAATCGCACAGTCAATGGGTCTCACTGATGATCAGGCTGCCGCTGTTCACAACGAGATAAAGAAGCTCAACCCCAAGCCGGGGGCCGCGCTTAGTGAGACCGAGGGCCGGAGCCTGCAGCAGATCACTCCAGACTTTATCGTCGATACCGACGATGACGGTAACGTCTCTTTCTCCATCAATGAGGGACGCCTACCTGACCTTAAGATATCACCGTCGTTCACTGAGATGGTCGATACCTACCGCACCAATAAGCAGAACATGAACCGTAAGGAGAAGGAGGCGCTACTCTATGCCAAGGAAAAGGTGGACAAGGCTCAAGGCTATATCGACGCTGTCAGGCAGCGACGCCACACACTCTATGTCACGATGAAAGCCATTATCAACTGGCAGAAGAAATTCTTTCAGAATGGCGATGAAGCCGACCTTAAGCCGATGATTCTCAAAGATATTGCCGAGAGAACAGGACTGGACATCTCCACCATCTCGCGCGTGAGCAACATGAAATACGCGCAGACCCGCTGGGGCACCTTTCCGCTGAGATTCTTCTTCACCGACGGCTACGTGACCAAGGATGGCGAGGAGATGTCAACACGAAAGATTAAACTTGCGCTGAAAGACCTTATCGACAACGAGGACAAGCATAAGCCGCTAAGCGACGACGTCCTCGCACGCGAGATGAAAAAGAAAGGATTCCCCATAGCCAGGCGCACGGTGGCTAAATATCGCGAACAGCTTGGGCTGGCCGTGGCAAGGCTCAGAAGAAGTTAGGGGAGCCGGTAGTTAGTAGTTAAGTTGAGTTATAGAGAATGCGAGAAAAAGACATTATCATAGCGGCACGGGTGGTCAGCATGGTGTTCACGCCTTTCTATCTGCCCTTGGGGGGGCTGTTGGCACTGTTCGTTTTCAGCTACATGAACTTGATGCCGTTCGCTTACAAGAGCATGGTATTGCTGATGGTGTATCTCTTCACCATCCTTCTGCCATCGCTCCTGATTCATGCCTACCGTAATTATCAGGGATGGTCACGATGGCAGTTAGGCAAACGGGAGAGCCGTATGGTGCCTTACATCATCGCCATCTTGTGCTACACGTTGTGCTATTTCATAATGAGTTATCTGCACATACCGCAGTTCATGGCCAACATCCTTGTGGCTGCGCTGCTCATTCAAGTGGTGTGTGCCATAGTCAATGTGTGGTGGAAGATTTCTACGCACACCGCAGCCATAGGTGGATTTGAGGGTGCGCTGGTGGCGTTTTCCATCCTCTTTGCCTTCAATCCGCTGTGGTGGTTTTGTGTCATCCTCTTTATTTCAGGCGTGGTGGGCACCAGCCGCATGATTCTGAGGCAGCACTCCCTCTCACAGGTCGTCATTGGCTTTCTCGTAGGAGCCGTGATCGGCTTCTGGGCGATCATCTGACACGAATGGTAAAAATACAATTCGTTTCCGTTCAGTGCTGCGCAGCCCGCTCAGAGTAATTACAAACCTTATAAAATATCATAGATTATGCAGCCGTTAGTAAGTATTATCATGGGTTCCACAAGCGACCTTCCTGTCATGGAGAAAGCTTGCAAATGGCTTGAGGAACAGGAGATTCCCTTCGAGATGAATGCCCTCTCTGCCCATCGTACACCCGATGCCGTGGAGCGGTTTGCCAAAGGTGCCAGGTCCCGTGGCGTGAAGGTCATCATTGCCGGAGCCGGCATGGCAGCAGCTTTGCCGGGTGTCATTGCCGCTTCGACGCCACTGCCCGTCATCGGTGTGCCTATCAAAGGCATGCTGGATGGTCTTGACGCCATGCTTTCCATCATCCAGATGCCGCCGGGCATACCCGTAGCTACGGTAGGTGTGAACAGTGCGCAGAATGCTGCCATCCTTGCTGCAGAGATGATAGCCTTGGGGGATGAGGCCATCGCTGCAAAGGTAGACGCTTGGAAAGCCGGACTTGGAAAGAAAATAGAGAAGGCTAACGCAGAGCTGGTCGCTATCAAGGATTATAAATTTAAGTGCTGAATGGATTTGTTCAACTATCATCGGCGTGAGACATCAGTCGTACACGTCGGCCAGATCGACATGGGCGGCGATAATCCCGTGCGTATCCAGTCGATGACGACAACAAGCACAGACGACACCGAGGGCAGCATCGCCCAGGCTGAACGTATCATCAAGGCGGGAGGAGAGCTCGTACGCCTGACCACGCAAGGCATCAGGGAGGCTGAGAACCTAAAGAACATCAGTGCCGGACTAAGGCACGATGGCTTTGCCACACCATTGGTGGCCGACGTGCATTTCAATCCGCGCGTAGCTGACGTAGCGGCGCTCTATGCAGAGAAGGTCCGCATCAATCCCGGCAACTATGTAGACCCCGCGCGAAAGTTTATCAAGCACGAGTACACCGATGAAGAATATGCTGAGGAACTCAAAAAAATAGAGGAGCGTCTTGTACCCTTCCTCGACATCTGCAGGGAGCACCACACTGCCATCCGCATCGGCGTGAACCACGGTTCGCTCTCTGACCGCATCCGTAACCGCTATGGTGACACACCCGAGGGCATCGTGGAGAGCTGTATGGAGTTCTTGCGTATCTGCAAGAAACACGACTTCAACAACGTTGTCATCTCCATCAAGTCGAGCAACACCGTTGTCATGGTACGCTCGGTGCGCCTGCTTGTAGAAACCATGGAAAGGGAGGATATGCACCATCCTCTTCATCTCGGCGTGACCGAGGCCGGTGAGGGCGAAGACGGACGTATCAAGAGTGCCGTGGGTATCGGCGCGTTGTTGGCCGACGGCATCGGAGACACCATCCGTGTCTCGTTGACAGAGGAACCCGAAGCAGAGATACCCGTAGCCCGCCATTTGGTAGATTATATTGGCCATAAAGCGGGACATCAGCTCATCCCCGCTGAGACCTATGGCGGTTTCGATTGGCTCAGGCCGGAGCGCCGATACACAAAGGTCGTGGAAAATATTGGTGGTCAATGTGTGCCGGTAGTCATTGCCAGCAAGAACAAGACTGTTGCCGCTGAGGAAAATCGTGACTCCAAGGCCGACTACATCTATCTCGGTCCACAGCTCCCCAAGGAGAGGGTGAAAGGTCAGAGATATATCGTCGACTATCAGTGCTATACCGAGGCTGCGGACAAATCGCAGCTCTACCCCATCTTCCCTGTCACCGCCATGCCACTCATCGGTATGGCTGAGACAAAACTGAAGTTCCTCGTCCTACAGTTTGGCACGCCGGCAGAAGAATATCTTGCTTGTCTGAAGGCGCATCCTGAGATCGTTGTGGTCTGCATGAGCAATCACCAGAACCGGCTCGGGGCGCAGCGTGCACTCGTCCACGAAATGATGGTCGCAGGTGTGGAGAATCCCGTGGTCTTTGCACAGATGTATCGGTTGAACGATAAAGAGGAGTTTCAGTTGGAATCGGCAGCTGATATGGGCGCACTGATGATGGACGGACTCTGTGACGGCATCTGGCTCATGAACGACGGCAACGTCGCCGAGGCTGACATTGAGGACACAGCCTTCGGCATTCTGCAGGCAGGACGGTTGCGGACGTCGAAAACCGAGTATATCAGCTGTCCGGGATGCGGCCGCACACTCTATGATCTGCGTGACACCATCCGCCGTATCCATGAGGCCACAAAAGACATGAAAGGCCTGAAGATAGGCATCATGGGCTGTATTGTAAACGGCCCCGGTGAAATGGCCGATGCCGACTATGGCTATGTAGGAGCCGGACCGGGCAAGATCTCGCTCTACAAGGGAAAGGAATGCGTGGAGCACAACATCCCGGAAAGTGAGGCCGTGGAGCATCTGCTCAAGCTCATCAAAGACGACCGTTCAGATGATTCAAACCATCAATAAATGACAAAACTCGTTTATTATCTTCTCTATGCCATCAGTATCCTGCCGTTCAGGATGCTGTATGCCATTTCTGATATGATTATGCCGCTACTCTATTATATAATAAGGTATAGGCGCGACGTAGTCAGGCGAAACCTTACATCGGTCTTTCCTGAGAAATCGACAAAAGAGATCAAAAGCATCGAGAAGAAATTCTACCATTGGTTTTGCGACTATTTCCTGGAGGCCATCAAGCTGTTGAGCATCAGCGATGAAGAGCTTAACCGCCACCTGCAGGTCAAGAACCCCGAGGTGCACGAGCAATGGTTCGTCAATGGCAGAAACACAGCAGGCTTTCTCGGACATTACTGCAACTGGGAGTGGCTCTCACGTGTGGGCAAGGACATGAATCCTGAGCGTCGCCTCTGTCTCATCTATGATCCACTGCACAGCCGTGTCATCAACTACGTGTTTCTTCGTCTGCGCACCTATGCGCCGACAGGTGTGCCCACTCCGAAGAAAGACATCCTGCGGCAGCTCGTAGACTGGAGACGCGAAGGACGGATGAGCCTGTCCGGATATATTGCTGACCAGGCACCTAAATGGGAGAATATCCATCTGTGGCTGCCTTTCCTCAACCATGCGGAGACGCCGGTATTCACAGGTGCCGAGCGCATCGTGAGAAAGATGAACGATGTCATTTTTTACGTGAAGATGACGCGTCCGCGCCGCGGCTATTACGATGTAGAATACATACCCATCACCGACGACCCCGCCAGCCTGCCCGAAGGAGAGGTCACACGCCGCTTCTTCCGGATGCTGGAGCAGTCGGTGCGCAAAGCCCCTGAATACTATCTGTGGACGCACAACCGCTGGAAACGCACCAAGGAGGAGTTTGACCGCCGGTTTACAGTGATCAATGGAAAGGTTGTTGCCAAGAAGCAAATACAGGGAATTATGCTATAGGCACAGGTTTCTGACGTCATCCTCAAAAGTCTCCTTGTTGAGGGCCTTTGCTTTTAAAGCCGACCGATAGTTGTAGATAGTGCGTGGCGTGCAGAAAAGCAGGTTGGCAATTTCGCCGCTATCTTTCACACCCAGACGTATAAGGGCAAAGATGCGCAGCTCTGTTGACATATTGCCCGATTTCAGTTGTATGGCACTGTCGGAGGAGAGCAGGTGGTTGAGTTCCTCAATGAATGTAGGATACAAGTCAAGAAAAGCCTTGTCAAAGCCATTGAGGAATGTCACTGCATCCTCGTCTGATAGTCTGGAAGATGAAAATGCACTTAGCAGGTCGTTGATTTGATTGACCTTAATCTTCCTGTATACAAACTTCTGATAACTGTTTAGCCTGTCAATGTATTTTGAGCAAAGATCAATATACAGTTTTGCAAGGTTCTCACGCTTGTGGTTAACATCTATGAGGTTTTCGTTGTGCTCGGTAAGTTTGGTATTCAGTGACTGCAACTCATCATTAAGGCCAACTAACTGCTTGTTCTGCTTAGCTATCTCTTTCCTCCGTTTGGTCAGCAGACCGTTCTGCCTGATAATGAATGCCGTAGCGACAACAAGAGCAAGAAACAGAAAGAAACTTCCACCGAGCGCCCAGAGGAGCTTGGTGTTCTGTCCGTTAATTTTGTCTTTGAACCTTGATACGATGACCGGCAGCTTGTCGGTACTGCTGATGATGCGCAGCCTATTATTGTAGAACTTAGCATCCTCTATTGACACAGAGATATACCTCTCTGCACGTTTGATGTCGCCATTTGTGGTGAACAGCCAGTCAGCGACAGTATAGAGCGAGAGATTTTCTTTCACGGGGGTCATGATATCAGTGATGGCCGTACGGATCATATACGACTCAAACTTGTCGTATTGTTTTAAGAAGTTGTAACAGCAGGCGGCAGCAAAGCATGCAGTGGAATAGAGACGGGTGTTCTCTGGCTCCGATTCCAACACCTTATTATAATAGTACAGCGCTTTGATATGGCTTCCGACAATGTACATCTCATATTCTCCTTTGAGATAATTATAGTCGTTGGGATGGTCTTTGGCGGCACTAAGTGTGCGGCGGAGATATTCCTTCTTCTTTGCCCAATAAACGGCACGGTACTCGCTGTCGTTGGTATAGTCACTCCAGTATGTATAGAGCCAATAGAGCGTGAGATTGTACTCGTAGGTCAAACTTTTAATGATGGGTCTGGCGTCCAGCTTATTCAGCAGACCGAAAGCCTCGCTATAAAGCCCTGCAGCAGAGAGAAGTGAAGCCTTATGAATAAGATTGAGCTGGGTGTAATAAGAGTTGTGTGCCTCTTCTGCCAGTCTTAGTCCTTTTTTGACATAGACCATCGCCGAGTCGAAACGAAAGTAATGGTATTCGTTGAAAATGTCATCGTAGAGCCTTAGCCGTTTCATAGGATCTACGGTAACGGGGAGTATCTTCTTTATTTGCTCAATGCGTTGCTCCTTTTCTTTCGTGTAATTAGCGCGATTGGCTACTACACTGTCGAGCCGTGCATAAAGCTGGGAATTGCCGGCATAAACGTCTATGACGGTCATGTACGTCAAGGCCAGAAATAGTAAATATTTCATTTTCATCTTTCCTATACTTTTATTTCACAAAGTTACGTAAAATATAATTAATTCCTCAATGTACTTTGGATTATTTTTAATGATATAATATATAATTGATTATCAAACAATTAAACTTTATTTTGTGATCTTCCTATGTACTTCTTATGTACTTCTCATGACAAGGTATCATAAAGCTCACTATCTTTGCAAAGAATTCTAAAAACAGTGACAATATAAATACAATCAACTAATATTTTTAGCATGAGACCAAAAGAAAGAAATGATTTCAAGTATCGGTTTGTGCTTTTAGCCTTACTGATGTTTGTGGAACTTGCTGCATTTGCCCAGCAAGTGAAAGTGTCGGGTACCGTGACCGACCCTGGTGGTGAGCCTCTGATTGGCGTAACAGTCAGGATTGCCAATGCCGGAAAAGATGTGGCTGGCAGCATCACCGATATGGATGGTAAGTACACCATCAGCGTACCTGCTTCTTCCTCGCTGATTTTCTCGTATATTGGCTTTGAGAGCACCACTCAGGTAGTAGGCGGACGTACGACAATCAACGTGACTCTCCATGAGAAGAACGATGTCCTCAATGAGGTTGTCGTCATCGGTTATGGTACGATGGACAAGAAAGAGTTGACCTCCGCCATCTCTCATGTCTCCTCGAAAGACTTTACACAGGTAGCCAGTGTCGACCCGTCGATGATGATCCAGGGCAAGGTACCGGGCGTGAGCATCACCAACACGGGTGCCGGCGACCCAAACAATCAGGCGAGCATCCAGATCCGTGGCGTGTCATCGCGTGCTGCCGGTTTAGGTCCTCTCATTGTCATCGACGGTGTGCCGGGTGGTAACCTCACCAATATCAATCCTAATGATATTGCTTCGTTCGATATTCTGAAAGACGGTGCCGCCTCTGCTATCTATGGTACCCGTGGCTCTAACGGCGTCATCCTCGTGACGACGAAGAAGGGCGCGCGCGACGGTGCCATCCATACATCTTATAATGGTACGGTGTCGTTCGATGTCATCAAGAAAGAACTCGACATGCTCAGTGCCGACGAGTACCGTGCCAACCGCATCGCTTCCGGTTCAGGTTATGACCTCGGCGGATCTACCGACTGGCTTGACGAGGTGAGCCGCGTCGGCGTCCGAACCCAGCACACGCTGACCTTAAGCGGTGGCAACAGCAAGAGCAACTATCGTGCTTCTATCGACTACCGTAATGCAGAGGGTATCGACCGTTACTCCGGACGTAAGGAATATGGTGGGCGCGCTTCCATCAACCATACCACGAAGAGCGGACTGTTGACCTTCGGGCTCAACATCGCTCCGCGTATCGCTTACCGCAGGAAAGCCTCCTGGGATGTCTTCCGCAATGCCATAGAGGCCAATCCTACCACTCCTATCATGAATCCGCAAAATCCTGCGCAGTATTATAACTTCAAGGGACAGGCGGCCGGCTATAACCCGGTGGAACTCGAGAACCTTGACAAGAACACAGGTACGACGAAGCTCCTCGACTGGGATGCTTCGGCCAAGCTCAACCTCTTCCCCTTGTTGCTTAAGAACCCGGGCAAGCAGATGCTCACTACACAGCTGACCTTTGCCGACCATCAATACGACAACTACAACCAATTCTTCCGGCCATCGACAAGTACGTTGGCTATCAATGCCGGACGCAGCGGCGAGGCATCACAAGACTACTCCAAATCTTCAATGCAGAGTGTGGAATGGATTACCAACTACAGCAACTCCTTCGGTAATCATAATGTCAAGCTCATGTTGGGCTACTCCTACGAGTACAACAAATACTCTGGCTTGAACGCCAACAACAAGGACTTTCCTAACGATGCCCTTGAGGATAACAACCTCGGTTCAGGAACCTACGCCAAGGACAAGGGCGAAGTCGACATGGGATCGTACATGAACGACAACAAGCTCATCGCTTTCTTCGGTCGTGTAAGCTATGACTGGAAGGGCCGTTACATGCTGACAGCTTCTCTGCGCCATGAGGGTTCCTCTAAGTTCGGTGCCAATCACAAGTGGGGCAACTTCCCTGCCGTCTCTGTGGGCTGGCGTATCTCTGATGAACCATTTATGAAAGAAATGAAGAGCTGGCTCGCCGACCTGAAGCTACGTGCCGACTACGGTGTGACAGGTAACCAGGATTTCGACAGCTACAAGTCGCTCAACACCATGCAGGGCTTCGGTTATTATATGTACAACGGTAAGTTCTATCAGGTATGGGGTCCTGGTAAAAACGTCAACCCTGACCTTCACTGGGAGAAGGGCAAGAACTGGAACATCGGTCTGGACTGGACGCTGTTCCAGGGCAGGCTCTACGGTTCGTTCAACTACTACAACCGCAAGCAGCAAGATCTCCTTGGCGACTACAATGTCTCAGTGCCTCCTTATTTGTTCACCACAACCTTCGTCAACGTAGGTACCATGCGTAACAACGGTTTTGAGTTCGACATCACATGGAACGCCATCAAGACCAAGAACTTCAGCTATACGCTGAACGTCATCGGAGCAACCATGGCCAACAAATTTGTGAGCTTCAGTAACAATCAGTTTGTAGGCCAGGACTATTATGATGTCGTCAGCCCTGAGGATCCTTATCCTTTCCATACCTTGCAGCGCATTGAGAAAGGCAAGCGCATCGGTAACTTCTATATGCTGAAATATGCCGGTGTGGACCCACAGGGCCGCTGGGTGGTCTATGACAAGAACGGTGACAAGGTCCTCGCCGACAATGCTACCGACGATGACCGTCAGTATGTGGGCAATGGTCTGCCTAAGTTTACCGGTTCTATGACTCACACCTTCCGTTATAAGAATATCGACCTCTCGCTGTTCTTCCAGACAGCCCTTGGCTTCGACATCTTCAATATCCATGATTTCTACTATGGCACGAAGAACTTTCAGGGCAATGTCATGGACAAGGCATACAGCAAGAACAAGATCATCTCTCAGAACCCTATCGTTTGCGACTACTTCCTCGAGCCGGGCGATTATCTCAAGCTCTCTTCTGTGAACATCGGTTACACGCTGCCGCTGAAGAGCAGGTTTATCGAGTCGCTCCACATCTATGCTGTGGGCAGCAACCTCTTCACCTGGACACAGTTCTCGGGTGTCGATCCTTCCACCTATCAGGTCAATGGTCTTAATCCAGGAGCCACGGGTTCACGTTCTTATTATCCGTCAACACGCCAGTTTATGCTTGGCATGCAGGTTGATTTCTAAACAAACAATCATTACAAGACTATGAATAAGCTATTTAGATATGCTGCCATGCTCATGATGCCGGCAGCACTGCTGACGGTCACCAGCTGTACTGATCTCGATGAGACGCTCTACGATCAGGTGGCATCACAGAACTACTATAATACCAAGGATGACGTCATCCGTGCCGTTTTCCGGCCTTTCGAGCATGGTTTCTGGAGCATCCAGAGCCGTATGGTGCTCAATGAGGAGACCGCCGACCAGCTCATCACTCCTACGCGTGAGGACTGGTGGGACGATGGTGGCCGCTGGGCCCGTCTGCACCGTCACAAGTGGCTAACGACTAACGGTGAGGCACAGAGTGCCTACAACGGCTGCTTCCAAGGCATCGGTCAGGCCAACATGGTCATCGAGGACCTTGACAAGCTCTCCGCTTCTAAGTTCGGATTCACCGAGGCAGAGTTCAACAACTTGAAGGCGCAGAACCGTGTCCTGCGTGCCTGGTTCTACCTTACACTTCTTGACGAGTTCCGTAACGTACCATTCTCTGAGAGCTTCTACGATCAGTCGAAGAACACCATGAGCCAGGTAGAGCCGAAGAAGATTTACGACTTCATCGAGTCGGAGTTGAAGGCTGCTATCCCCGAGCTGGTGAAAAAGAGCAGTCTCGGCGGTAATGAAAATCTTCAAGGACAGTGGACACAGGCTGGTGCTGCCGCCCTCTTGACCCGTCTCTATCTCAATGCCAAGGTCTATGTCGGTGAGGATCATTTCGCTGACTGTGAGAAAGTGGCTCAAGACATCGTCGACGGTAAGTACGGCACTTACAAAGTCGCAGACCGCTGGGACGCTGCCTTCGACTGGAACAACGAGACCTGCGACGAGGTCATCTTCGCTTTCCCGGCTTCTGCCTCTGAGTCTCACTGGCACTATAAAGGTGACACCTACTGGTGGTCAGTACCATCGAAAGCCAACGACTGGCTCCACGACACCAAGAGCAAGGAGGGCAGCCACAACATCAAATACTCTTGCTCACCGAGCTACAAACCTAACGGCGAGAAATACAACTATGAGCTGGGTATGCCTGTCTCCCGTTTCAAGGATTATCCTTCTGATGTCCGCCTGAAGAAATACACCAACCTTGGCAACAACAAGCGTGAGGGTATGTTCGTCTATGGCAAGATTCAGTATACCGATGACAATGGCAACACACAGTACCTGAAAGACCACAACGGCAAGTACACCCTTGACATACGTGATGCTGTAGGCAAGTTCGGTGCTACTGACGGCGACAAGTGGCTGGCTAAGTCAGAGAGCCGTCTTGAGGACGGTGACGACAACTCCGGATGGATGTTTGCCAAGTATCCGCTCTATTCTGACGACGAGGATGGTCAACTTGAAGCCGACTACTGTGAGATCCGTCTGCCGGAGGTCATCTACAGCCTCGCAGAGTGTAAGCTGCGTGAGGGCAAGACCGAAGAGGCTGCCAAGCTTCTCAACAGCGTCCGTAAGCGCAACTATCCTTCATCCGACTGGAGCACGGTGCTCTATGCTCCTGAGGGTTCTGCCAAGCTCGACATGAGAGAGATGCTCAATGAGTGGGGCCGTGAGTTCTTCGCTGAGAGCCGCCGCCGTATCGACCTCATCCGCTTTGGCAAGTTCACCAGCAACTGGTGGGACAAAGATGCTGACGCTGACAACCACACGCTCGTCTTCCCGTTCCATCCTGACATTCTCGGTTCTAACAGAAGCCTGAAGCAGAATCCAGGATATGACAATTGATGGTCAACCTTAAACAGAAAAAACAATGAAAAAGATAACAAGAATAACAAGATATGTACTATGTGCCTTGGTGATGCTTCTTGCCACATTTACCTTCCAGTCATGCGACGACGCCAAGGATATCGTTCTCATCACCGAGGAGCTCCCGCTCAAGGTCGACCATCTCTATATGGTGGGCGATGCCACGCCGACAGGCTGGAGTATCGATAACCCCACAGAGCTGACACGTGATGAGAACGACAAGTTTGTCTTCGCCTATCACGGCAAGCTCAACGCCGGTGAGATGAAGTTCCCGCTCACGAAAGGTGCAGGCTGGGATGTGACCTTTATCTATGCTCCCGCCTCAGGCACGGAGATCAGTGACAAGGGTGTTGCCAGCGACAAGATAGACGTGCGCAAGGGTGGCGATGATAACAAGTGGAAAGTCACGGTTGCCGGTATCTATACCCTGACGCTCAACCTCCGCAACCGTACCATCAATGCCGTGTACGAAGGCGAGGAGCCTCCTACGCCTATCGCCACCGAGTGGTTGTCGTTTATCGGCGATGCCACACCGTGGGGCTGGGACAACAATGTGCTTGCCTCAAAGGTGGAGGATGGCAGTGCCAAGTTCAAGAAGACTTCCGACAAACCGCTGCAGTTTACCTATGATGGTCATCTCAATGCCGGTGAGTTCAAGCTGGCTTACGACAAGACCAATATCCCCGGCTGGAACAATTATATCCAGGCACCGGAGGCAGGCGTCACCATCAGCCACGAAGGTGTGTCCAAGAAAGGCATGGCAATCGGCGGCAGCGACAATAAGTGGAAGGTCACGGAGGCTGGCACCTACAAGCTCGTCTTCGACATGACCAATCTCACCATCACAGTGGCTTCATTCACCGCCGACCCCGTGCAGTCTGCAAAGAATCCGTGGACTACGGAGACGCTCTACATCCTCGGTTCTGCTGCCAAGGGATGGACCATCAGCGAAGCACTGGCCCTCACGAAGACCGGCGACCAGCTCTTCGTCTATGAGGGACAGCTCAACGAGGGAACCTTCAAGCTCATGGCTACCAACGAGGGCGGATTCGGCACAGACGACAAGGACTGGTTCTATGCTCCCGCCAAAGACACTGCCATCAACACTGACGACAAGACATCAACAGACGTGGTCTACGGCACGGGTACAGCCGCCGATAACCAATGGAAAATCAGCAAGGCTGGAAAGTACAAGCTCACGCTTGACATGAAAGCCCACACTCTCAAGGCTGAATACATAGGAGAATAACCAATCTAAACGACAAAAAAATGAAAACACATATCTTTTCTATCCTCGCTTTAGCAACGCTCCTCTTGAGCTGCAACAACAACGAGTGGGATGTTTCCAGTGACCTTACAGTAGACAAGGAGGATCCCACAGTGGGTCTGACACCTCTTGCCGAGCAGAAGGATATGGACAAGGCTCCACTCTATTGGAGCGTCTACGGTTCACTGCGCCAGCAGGAGAAAGACGGATCCTTCCCTAATATCTTTACCAAGGACGATTGGGACAAAGTCATCGACTACGTGGCTACCAACCTCAAACCTTACGGCTACGACATGCTCGTCACCGACGGCTTCGCCTCTATGAGCGGTGACAATGGTTATATGACGCGCTACAGCCACGTCAGGAAAGACGAGGGCTCTCCGGAAGTAGAGCTCAGTACTATCATCGCCAAACTCAAGGCTAAAGGACTGAAGCTCGGTGTCTACGACAGCCCGTTCTGGCTTCATTACAATAACCCCGACGCCATCATCCCTGGTACCGACGGCATCAAGGTCAGCTCACTGCGCTATGATCCTGCCAAGGACAAGGATGTGCTCCATCCCGATAAGGAAGACAAGTTCTGGTGGGTCGTCACCGACCATCCTGGAGCAGAGCAGTTCTTTGAGGGCTTCTTCAAGCACTATGCCGACATGGGCGTGAAGTTTATCCGCATGGACTTTCTTTCTTGGTACGAGGATGGCATGAACTATACCGACCAGATAGACAAAGGCTACGGTCGTGAGCGCTATGTCAAGGGCCTGCAATGGGTCAACAAGTATGCTCAGAAATACGGCATCTATGTCTCTCTTGTCATGCCGCATCTGAAAAACAACGCCATCATTGAGAAATACTGTGGTAACATGATCCGCATCGATGCCGATGCCCTGGAGGGGTCATGGTATCGTTTCTCCGACAACAACCGTGGCTCGCTGCGCGGCGGCTGGCCAAACTCAGAGAATGCCTTCGACGGATTCGTCAACTGGTCAAAGATCTCCGGCAGACAGAAAGTACGACTCGACGGCGATTTCATCCGCATCGGATCTTATGCCAACGACGATGAGAAGATGTCGGTCATCTCCCTGCCGCTCATGGCTGGCGGTCCCGTCTCTGTCACCGACATGCCTACCGGTCACGACCTCACCTTCTTCCAGAACAAGGAGATGCTGGCACTGCAGAACGACGGCTTCGTAGGTCAGCCCCTGGCACGTGACCTGTGGAACACCGACGGTGAGATATGGTACGGCCAGATGAAAGACGGATCGTGGGTTATCGGTCTCTTCAACCGCAGCGAGGCTGCTGCCACACGCTCTGTGACACTCTCTCGGATGGGAATCTCCGGCGAATGGAAGATGCGTGATTTGTGGAAACATGCCGATGAAGGAACGGTATCAGATAAGATAGAGGCTGAGATCCCTGCCCACGGCTGTAAGATCATCAAACTGACAAAATAAACAATCCATACCAAGAGCCTCGCAAGAGGCTCTTATAGCATGATAGAACCATGAAGAAACACATCAATATCGTGATGCTCCTGCTACTTGCTCTCCTCTGTCCGCTCTGTCCGCAGCCCTCAGGAGCACAGTCCGTCACCTCTCCCGACGGTAATCTCAAAGTAACCTTCTCCCTCACAGGCGACGGTGTGCCGACCTATGAGGTGAACTTCAAAGGCAAGGCGGTCATCAAGCCCAGCACCCTCGGCATAGAACTTGCAGAGGAGAACTCGCTGATGGGCCAGTTCCGCATTAACAAAGTCTCTACATCCACCTTTGATGAGACATGGCATCCTGTCTGGGGTGAGGAGCGTAACATACGCAACCATTACAATGAGATGTTTGTGGAGATGGAGAAGCCCGGCAGCGGCCGATTCATGAACCTCCGTTTTCGTGTCTACAACGACGGTGTGGGGTTTCGCTATGAGTTTCCACAGCAGAAATACCTGCCCTATTTCGTGGTCAAGGCCGAGCACACTCAGTTTGCCATGACCGGTGACCATACGGCATGGTGGATTCCCGGCGACTATGACACACAGGAATACGACTATACCGAGTCGCGCCTCTCTCAGATCCGCAAGCTCCTCCCGTCGGCTGTCAGCGGCAACGCCTCACAGACCGTTTTCTCGCCTACAGGCGTGCAGACCGCGTTGCAGATGAAGACCGACGACGGCATCTATATCAACATCCATGAGGCAGCCCTTGTCGACTATTCATGCATGCACCTCAACCTCGACGACAAGAACCTCATCTTCACCTCACAGCTCACCCCTGACACGCAGGGTAACATGGCACACTTGCAGACACCGTGTCAGACACCGTGGCGCACCATCCAGGTGGTCGACGATGCGCGCAAGATCCTTGCCTCCCGCCTCATCCTCAACCTCAATGAGCCTTGCAAATACAAGGACACCAGCTGGATTAAGCCCGTGAAATACATCGGCGTTTGGTGGGAGATGATAGGCGGCGGAAAGCCATGGGCCTACACCAACGACCTGCCGTCGGTACGTCTTGGTGTAACCGACTACACCAAGGTCAAGCCCAACGGACGCCATCCCGCCAACAACGCCAACGTCAGAAAATATATCGACTTCGCGGCCAAGAATGGCTTCGACCAGGTGCTGGTTGAGGGATGGAACATTGGCTGGGAGGACTGGTTCGGACACAGTAAGGATTCCGTTTTTGACTTCGTCACGCCTTATCCCGACTTCGACATCGAGGCACTCAACGACTACGCCCATTCCAAGGGCGTGCGTCTGATGATGCACCATGAGACATCCTCATCCGTGCGCAACTACGAGCGACATCTCCATGCGGCCTACGACCTGATGGATAAATACGGCTACAATGCCGTGAAGAGCGGTTATGTGGGCAATATCATTCCGCGTGGCGAGCATCACTACGGACAGTGGATGAACAACCACTACCTCTATTGTGTCACCGAGGCTGCCAAGCACCATATCATGGTCAATGCCCACGAGGCAACGCGTCCGACGGGTCTGTGCCGCACCTACCCCAATCTCATCGGCAACGAGAGCGCACGTGGGACGGAGTATGAATCGTTTGCCGGCAACAAGGCGTTCCATACCACCGTCCTGCCATTCACCCGTCTGCAGGGTGGTCCGATGGACTACACCCCTGGAATCTTAGAGGGAGACATGCACAAAATAGACCCAGGCAAGCACCGTCACATCAACTCCACGCTGGCACGCCAGCTTGCCCTCTACGTCACGATGTACTCACCGCTGCAGATGGCTGCCGACCTGCCCGAGAACTACGGGCATTATGCCGATGCCTTCCAGTTCATTAAGGATGTGGCTGTCGACTGGGATGAGAGCCGTTACCTTGAGGCCGAGGTGGGCAGATACATCACGATAGCGCGCAAAGCTAAGGGCAGCGACAACTGGTTTGTAGGCTGCACGGTTGGCGAGACACCACATAACTCGATACTGAAGCTCGATTTCCTTGACTCCAACCGCAAGTACGAAGCTACGATTTACGCCGATGGCAAGGACGCAAGCTACAAGGCTCATCAGCAGCATTACGTCATCACCCACCGCACGGTAACGAGCAAAACTGTGCTCAAGCTACATGCCGGTGCGGGTGGCGGCTATGCCATCAGCCTTTTTGCCAAATAGAAAATGACGGAGGATGGGGTTAGTTCACCCATCCTCTTTTTTTGAATTCCTCGAACAACGGCATGGCCAGCGTCTTGGCATCAGGATGGGGCTGCCCCGTGGTACCGAGTGCCCGGAGATCAAAGAAATGCTTCCAGTCTGAGACAAAAGCGGTATGTACCAGCTCCGTCGCTGTGTCGAGGGGAAGCACCACGCGCGCCTCCTGAGGCTTGCGACCGGCAGAGATGAGATTCATGTACGACTTCTCCGCTGCGAGATTGGCAAACACCCAGTTGTCGAGCACTGTTGCCGAGCCGTCGGTCACCTGTCGGGCCAGCTCCATAAACTGCTGGCCACTGACGGTCAGCAAGCCGCCTTTCACTTGTCCGGCCCATTCCGAGCCGGTCATCTCCTGCCTGATCCATACCGGAAGATTGATGGTGATTTCGTTGCCGAACTTCGCTTTCGAATAGTTGCAATAGCGTGTCGACTGCTCCGCCATGGAGTCGGCACGGTGCCTGTTGAACTCACGGGTGATGGCAATCTGCGTGGAGAAGTGCACGGTCACACGGTGGGGATGACTGACCTGCGGCTCGCTCCAGAAAGCCTGCAAGTCGTAGAGTCGGTTGTTCTCAGCCAGCACGCGGAGATTGGTCGTGACATAATAGTTGTTGAAGGCAAAGTTCACCTGAGAGTACTTGTTGTTCATATAGAACACCCACGGCGCTACGTCAAAATATTTGTTGTTGCTTTGGCTAACTTCCTCTCTTGTTTTTTCATCGAAAACCAGATAGACGGTACCGTGCTCAAGCATGGCAAAGTGCTCGCTCTTGATCATCCGTTCCACAAAAGGTTGCGCGGAAGTGGCCGTGGTATGATCCTCACTCTTGTAGCACACGCGCCCCACGCGCTCTATCTGCCTGTAGACACCGGCTACGCCCGGCTCCTGTTGCCATATCTCGAAGGATGGAATATCGATTCGCATATTGTATGAACTGTTCTTGTTGATTTATGTTGACTGACACGACAAAGATACAAACAAAATCTCATTCCTCCATACTCTTTCACCGATTATTTTCCAATACCGTTGCCTTTACACTGTAGACGCAATGCCTTTACGGCGTAGACGCATTGCCTTTACACTGTAGACGCATTGCCTTTACGGCGTAGAGGCGAAGCCACAGAATTGTTCCTGAAAAAGCATTTGTTAGTTTGGCTGGTTTTTTGTAATTTTGCAACAATGAAAGGCATGTTGAGACAATGGATGAGAAAACAAGCATTGATCTTCTGAGCAGTCACGGCATCAAGCCGACAAGTAACCGCATCCTCGTGGTCAAGGCATTAGCTGCGGAGGAGTATCCGTCGACCTTGATGGAGCTGGAAAGCCATTTGGTCAGCGTGGATAAGAGTGGCATCTTCCGCGCGCTGACGCTCTTCCGTGACCATCACCTTGTCCACTCCATCGAGGACGGCGAGGGAGGCATCAGGTATGAACTCTGCCTCAGCCATGGAAATGATGATGAGGACGACGACCTGCACGTGCATTTCTATTGTGAGAAATGCCACAGAGTCTTCTGCCTATACGACACGCCGGTGCCATCCGTCGGCCTGCCCCGTGGTTTTACGCGCGCGAGCTGCAATTATGTGGTCAAAGGCATCTGCGCGGAGTGCAATAAGCGAAAGGCTTAGAAATTCACTAACTTAGATGAACTTCTACTTTTCCAGCGCGAGGCCACACACGGTACGGGAAGTTATACTTATCTGGACCGTATTTGGGAATTTCTTACGGAAAAGAAATTCAATCGCTGATATTTTTTGTAATTTTGCACACAGCAAAAAATATACGGATTTTAACTACATGGAAGAGAAACATTTCAAGCGGACCACTGTTACTGCGGCTCTGCCCTATGCCAATGGGGGTGTACACATCGGCCATCTTGCCGGAGTGTATGTGCCTGCGGATATCTATGTGCGCTATCTGCGCCTGAAGAGGCACCCCGTCATCTTCATCGGCGGAAGTGATGAGCACGGCGTGCCCATCACCATTCGCGCAAAGAAAGAAGGTGTCACGCCGCAAGACATATGCGATCGCTATCACAAGATCATCAAGAACTCATTCAAGGAGTTTGGCATCTCGTTCGACATCTACAGCCGCACCACGTCGAAGGTGCACAATAAGTTCGCATCCGACTTCTTCCGCAAGCTCTACGACGACGGCAAGCTCGTGGAGAAAGAGTCGGAGCAATACTATGATCCCGAGGCCAAACAGTTTCTGGCTGACCGTTACATCATGGGTACATGTCCTCATTGTGGCAACCCCAATGCCTATGGCGACCAGTGTGAGAAGTGCGGCAGTGACCTCTCGCCTATGGAACTCATCAATCCCCATTCCACCATCAGTGGTGTCAAGCCCGAGATTCGCAAGACCAAGAACTGGTATCTGCCGCTGAACCAATATCAGGACTGGCTGAAACAGTGGATTCTCAATGGCCACAAGGAGTGGCGCCCCAACGTCTACGGACAGTGCAAGTCGTGGCTCGACATGGACCTGCAGCCGCGCGCCATGACACGTGATCTCGACTGGGGCATCCCCGTGCCCGTGGAGGGAGCCGAAGGTAAGGTGCTCTACGTGTGGTTTGACGCACCTATCGGCTACATCAGCAACACGAAAGAGCTCTGCGATGCCAAGCCGGAGAAGTGGGGATCGTGGAAGCAATGGTGGCAGGATCCCGACACGCGTCTCGTGCATTTCATCGGAAAGGACAACATCGTGTTCCACTGTCTCATCTTCCCGACGATGCTCAAGGCTCACGGCAACTATATCCTGCCCGACAATGTGCCCGCCAATGAGTTTCTTAACTTAGAGAACGACAAAATCTCCACGTCGCGCAACTGGGCTGTCTGGCTCGACGAATACCTTAAAGATTTCCCCGGAAAACAGGACGTGCTGCGTTATGTGCTCACGGCCAATGCCCCCGAGACCAAGGATAATAACTTCACATGGAAGGACTTCCAGGAGCGCAACAACTCTGAGCTGGTGGCTATCTACGGCAATTTCGTCAACCGAGCCCTACAGCTCACGAGGAAATACTGGGATGGAGTGGTACCCAAATGTGGTGAACTCAATGAGGTTGACCAAAAAGCCATTGACGAATTCAAGGATGTCAAGGACAAGGTAGAGCAGCTGCTCAACGGCTTCCATTTCCGTGAGGCACAGAAAGAGGCGATGAATCTCGCGCGCATCGGCAATAAATACATCACCGAGTGTGAACCCTGGAAAGTATGGAAGACCGACCCCAAGCGTGTGGAGACCATCCTCAACATCTCTCTTCAACTCGTGGCTAACCTGGCCATTGCCTTCGAGCCTTTCCTGCCTTTCTCCAGCCACAACTTGCGTGAGATGATCGGGATGGACAGTTTCGACTGGTCTGAGCTCGGTCGTACTGACCTGCTCAAGGCCGGACACCAACTCGGTGAGCCGCATCTGCTCTTTGAAAAAATAGAAGACGAGGCCATCCAGAAGCAGCTCGACAAGCTCGCTGCTACGAAGGAGGCCAATGAGAAGGCTGAAGCCGACAAGGATTACAAGGTAGAAGCCGACAAGGACTACAAGGCAGAAGCCGACAAGGACTACAAGGTAGAAGCCGACAAGGACTACAAGGCAGAACCCGTCAAAACCAATGTGCCTTTCGACGAATGGGAGAGGCTCGACATCCGCGTAGGACACATCAAGGACTGTCAACAGGTCAAAAAGTCGAACAAGCTCCTACAGTTCACCATCGACGATGGCAGCGGCACCGACCGCACTATCCTTTCGGGTATCGCCAAATTCTATAAGCCGGCGGATCTCATCGGAAAGGACGTGCTCTTTATCGCCAACCTTGCGCCGCGCAAGATGATGGGTATTGAGAGTCAGGGAATGATTCTGTCCGCCCTCAACTTCGATGGGTCCCTCAGCGTCACCACTACACTGGGTCAGGTGAAACCTGGCAGCCAAGTGGGATGACGCGACCCAGGACCTGTTTCCCTAACATAGCAAATCATCCACGTTGCCCGTCAAGAGGCTTCGTGGATGATTCGTTTTTAATCAAGAGCGAAATAGGGATTTCTTTCTATTGACACTTTGAGGAAGAATTGATGGTAGAAAGGTTTCCATCCATTTGCAAAACAGGAGAAAAACCTGTAAATTTGCAACAGGAACAGGCAATATAAGTAAACATCAAACAATAGAACATATGTATTTAGAAAACATCAACAGCCCTAAAGATATCAAGAAATTTAGTATCGGTCAATTACAGGCATTGGCCACAGAGATTCGCCAGGGCATTCTCAATCGGGTGAGCCATCATGGCGGCCATGTGGGGCCCAATCTCGGATTAGGTGACTGGCTCTATAAGAAGCTACAGCAAGACCCAAAACTTGTACTGATCACGGCAGGCACACCGGCATCGTTTGGCTTTACCAGGGAACGCCGAGAGGCTGCAGGAAAACAGTTTGTAGACACAGGCATTGCTGAGGAAGAAGCTGTGGCTTTAGCCTCCGGTCTGGCCAAGCGAGGTGCACATCCTGTGTTCAGTGACTACGCCACGTTCTTCCAGCGTACCTATGACCAATTGGCACAGGACCTGGTAGTCAACGGCAATCCGGCGGTGTTTAATATCCTCGGGGCCACGGTCTATGGCATGAACGATTTCACGCATATCTGCTTCTTTGACATTCCAATGCTCTCACATATCCCTAATCTCCATTATCTCGCGCCCACAACCTATGAGGAGCTCATCGCCATGGAGGATTGGGCCATCCAGCAAGACCGTTACTCCGTAGCTATCCGTGTGCCGGAGGGGCCTGTGTGTCATGCTACGGAGGAAGTGGACAGCGACTACAGTGACATCAACCGTTTCAAGGTGGCTCACAGAGGCAGCCAAGTGGCTGTAATAGCCGTAGGCAACCTCTTCCAAAAAGGTGGACATGTCTGCAAGCTGCTGGCCAATAAGGGCATCGACGCGACACTCATCAATCCACGGTGGCTTAGTGGTATCGATACAAGCCTGCTTGACAGCCTTTTGAACGACCACAGCCTCGTCGTCACCTTGGAGGACGGAAGTCTCGACGGCGGCTTTGGTGAGCGCATCTGCCGACATTATGGACCCTCAGAAATGCAAGTCCTTAATTTTGGCATCAAAAAGGCACTGTACGACCGGTACGATGTCAATGAACTGCTGAAGGAAAACCATCTCGAAGACCAGCAAATCGTGGATGACATAATGCGAATACTTCCGCAAAACAATCAATCAATATGACCGTTATCTTAGTAGTTCTTGCCATTGCCGTCATTGTGTGCATGGTGGCAGTGACCTTTAATTTGCGTGTGCAACTGTCAGGTGCTACCGCTAAGCTCAAAGAAAGCGAGAATACGATCTCCAGTCAGACGGATCAAATCAGGACGCTGACCTCCGAGCGGGATGTGCAGAAGGCACAGGCTGACAATTACAGTGCTTTACTGTCCGCGCAGAAAGCTTCTTTTGAGAAGCAGCTTGCAGACAGCAGACAGGAGGCCGAGAAGCACCAACAGAAGCAGGAAACCGATATAAAACAAGCCTACGAGCGGCAGATCCGTGAGCTGAAGGATGTCTATGAGAAGCAACTGGCACAAGCCAAAGACAGTGCTGAGAAGCAGATAGAAGCCCTGAAACAGATGAACAAGGAGCAGGTGGACAGCCAGCTCAAGCTCATCAAAGAGCAGATGCAGACCTCGTCAGAAGAAATACTCAAGCGGCGGCAAGAAGAGCTCGGCGAGAGAAATCAGGAACAAGTCTCGAAAATCATTGACCCGTTGCAGCGGAGCCTCAAGGACATGCGTGAGGCATTCGACAAGACGAAAGCCCAGCAGAATGAGGCCTTGACCCGTCTCGACGAAACCATCAAGATCAACATGCAGAAGAGCACTGCCTTGGGCGAGACTGCCGACCGCCTGACCCGCGCTTTGACGGGCGAGGTGAAAGTACAGGGCAATTTCGGAGAGTTGAAGCTCAAACAGCTCCTCGAAGACCTGGAACTGAAAGAGGGTGAGCAGTTTGACACACAGGAGACGCTGCGCGACAAGCTCGGACATACAGCTAAGGGTGACGATGGCAAGGGTCTCATCCCTGACTTCATCCTGCATTTCCCCAACAACCGCCATGTGGTAGTCGACTCGAAGATGTCACTCACCGACTACGAGCGCTACATGAACGCCGAGGATGGCACCCCAGAGAAAGCTGCATATCTGAAAGCACACATCGTCAGCGTACGAGCGCAAGTCAAACGATTGGCAAAGAAGGAGTACACCAAATACTTGCCTGCTGGCTACAACAAGCTGAACTTCGCCATCATGTACATACCCATTGAGGGCGCACTCAATTTGGCTTTGCTCAACGACGACATGCTCTGGCGCAATGCCTATGACCAAGGCGTGATGATTCTCGGACCACAGACCATGTACATGAACCTTCGGGTTTTGGAGATGATGTGGACACAAGTACGACAGTTGAAAAACCAACAGGCCATGATGGATGCAGCCAACACGGTCATCGACCGCGTGCAAGACTTTGGTGTCCGTTTCATGGATGTGGAGGCAAGCATGAACGACACGGTCAAGAAAATTTCCAAGCTGAAGATCACCACCGCGGATAGTGGCGCCAGCATTATCACAGCTGCCAAAAAACTCCTGAAAGCCGGTGCACAGGAAAACAAAAAGAAGAAGTCGCTTGCTGAAATGGACGACTCGCTCTTCCTCGATGCCGATGCCACAGTGATGCTTCCTGATAGTCCTGATGCCGGCAGCAAAGAAAACTCCGCTTCTTCGAAAGAAGAGAAAGAAGGCCTCTAAAAAAGGCTTCAGAAGCTTACCCCATTGAATAACGCCTATACTGGGACTTATAACTTTTATGAATGTCCACAATCATCCAAAGTAACAGAGTTTTCACTGCCATCATTGTGCTTGGCGCAAATTCTGTAGCTGTATGATTGACTACTATGAATCTGACTGATTTCTACAAGACTTATCCGGACAAGGAAACCTGTGAGCATGCTCGCAAGCTTCCTCGTCAGGATAAACTTCATAGAAATCAGTCAAATTCATAATCATTCCTTTCCAATAGTCAAACATAAGCCCGCATTTTATACCAAGGATTGTCCAGGCAGTATAAACTTTGCTAATTTGGATGATTGCAGATATTCATTTAAGGTTAAGTGTGGAAACTAAATAGTTGAGGTTGAATTTTCAGTTCTTCCTTATAAGTACAAAGATTGTTTCTGACTATTTTCGTCCATATCTTGATGTATCGACACCAGAATCTTCTTTCTGCTCTTTCTTCTTTCCTAAGTTTAATGTCATTCGAAGCATGAATGTACGAGTATTATAGCCATTCAGAATACTTTCCTGTCCTGGTGTCAATACCTTAAATTCATTTGGCATGCTCCTACGCAGAATGTTGTCTACACTAGCAGTAACAGATATTCGATTGGTCGGATTCCAACGAATATCAGCATCTAATGCGTATGTGTCTGACAAGCGGTAGATTCCCTGAATGGCTGGAGCCTGATAGCGGAAATTTGCTTCAAGGAAAAGTTCACCCCATACTTTACTTGTTGGAAGCTTATACGTGTTATTGCTGGAAACAGCCCATACCCACTTATTATTATCAAAAGATGCCCCATAAAAATGACGCATCTTATCTTGCATGCGCAAGACATGAGTAGCTATGCGTCCATTATAGTTACCTATATTCATGGGATGCATTATTGTAAAATTATTAAATAGTGAGAAGTCGTAATTTTCATAACGATAAACCGTTTTACCTGTTGTTGCTTCCTGATGGGGTATGTTCGCAAAGTAATCAGGGGTATATGTACAGCCAAGAATAAAAAACCATTGCTGTTTGACGATGAACATCAGAGATACATCATAAATTCGGCTTGGTTTGAGTTCAGGGTTGCCAACTTCGATAGTTCGCTCATCTACGACGGTTGTTTCTGGACTAACGGCCCAGAACGAAGGGTATTGCTTCTGACTGATAAGTTGGAACTGCAGAAAATTACTTTTCCCTATCGGCATACCAAGTGTTGCCGTCGGGAAAAGAGTAAACTCATCCCAAAGAGTTGTATTAACTCCTGTATGCAAATTGTGACGCTTTGATTTTATGTATTCTCCGCGCAGCCCCAACATAACATTCAACTGTTTGAACAATGTGAAATTACCTTGTGTGTAAAGTGCCTCAATATTCTCTATCTGTCGGTTAAGCGTTGTCTGGTCTACTTCCGTTATCTCTGTTGTGGATCGGTTATACTGATGAGTAAAGCCAACTGCTAAAGAAGTCATTTGATTAAAAGCGAAATTCTTATCTATACTGGCTTTCACGTTGTCGATATTCTGATGTGACTGTTGTAGATAGTCATCGGGCAATATAAGGCTTTCAGTTGCATCTCCAGAAACATATTGCTGCCTGAACGGAGATACATAGGATTTATAACGGGTCCCCAATGTCCATCCATTTTTAACATCCATCTGTAGGCCGACTGTATGCAGGGTCTCCTTGTTGTATTCACGTGATAGTACCTGTGTATTGGGTTGGATCCGCTGCCAGATATTCGTATTTGTAATACTGTTATCGTGAGCAAATATCCCATAGTAATCCAAAGTAAGACGATTCTCAGGTGTGAACTGGAATGTAAGATCTTCACTCATATTATATTTATCGCCATAAGACCTATTCTCGGCTTTTCGAGTGCGGTAGGGGTTGCTAAATGTTGCATCATTATAAAGACGATAATCGTTGCTACTCCATTGATTCTCGCGAGTATATCCCACAGAAGACAAAGAGGTCACCAGTTTGTTTGAAAAAAGCAGACTTGCCTTGTCTTCTGTAGAGGTCTTTCGGGTCTGTTTTAAAGCCCCGTCTAAAAACAAAGAAACTTCGCTTTGATTACCCAAAGTTGTTATAACATTGATTACCGCACCATCAAAATGATATTGTACTGGAGCATTATAATATATTTCTATATCCTTAACCCTATCAGCAGTCAATGATTTGAGTTGCTGATAGACTTGCTCTTGTCCCATAGCAATTACCTTTCCATCGATAACTACCATTAGGTTGTTTGCACCGATAAGTGACACCGAATTTCCTCCATCAGTGATGCTTGGTACTTTTGTCAATAGGTCGTAGGCTGTTGTGGGAGCATATCTTGCACGGAGAGTTCCTGCCTTATAGACCATTGCATTACCTTTCATTTTAACAAGTGTGTGCTTGCCTTTTACTACAACCTCACTCAGGCTCTGATGAAGGGAAGCAATAGTTGTGTCGTTCTGCACTTGTCCCATTACTGTACTGAAGCTAAAAGCAAATGTGAGTGCAACAATTTGTCTTTTCATTGCTTTTTACTTAAATTGTTTATTATAGCCTGACAATAAACTTTCATTGTTTGATTTTTTATCTCAGGCTTCCAATAACTTTATTTTTCAAAAACTCATGTTGATGACAACTAATATTATCTTTCTTTATGCAAACAAACTTCGTAAATGAAGTTGATCATGGCTTTTTGAAGAAAAAGATTCATTTAGTTTCATATATATATCCATTACTTTCAGTAAGCCACCTATTTCTGCTTCCTTCATATTTTTTATTCTTTTGGATAGAGTATAATTGGTAAAACTATTTTTGGGGTCAGTAAAATCAACTATAACTTCAGATATTATCGAGGAAGGGTATATTGTTGCCAATATATTCTCAATTTCCTTATCGCTATACCCTTGTTTCCGAAGTGCAATATATTTTGCTGCCGCGGTATAATAAATTTTTGCAGTAGACTTCTCCTTACTTAATAGCTGCAATAATGAGATTGCTATTTGGGTGTCTCCTAATCGATATGAAAGCATTAATAATAATTGTCTTATATCTACGGTATTCATATCGTTGCTCTGATTATACTTCGCAAACTGTCTTAAATCTATCTTTGTCAGATTAGCTAAAGACATATTCTTTAACTCCTCCAATAAATTTCCCATGGAAGTTTCATCTAAGCCTTCAATATCATCAAGCATAGCGAAGCTTTCAGAGAAAAACATCTTATTATTATAGTTAAAGTGTTCGGCATTAGCATATGTCTCACTCATGCCTGGTATAAAAATATATAGAGCAGGGATGTCAGATGCCGTATTGTCACGAACAAACAACTTAAATCCTAAACTCTTAATTAGATTTTTTGCTATCAAAACATCTTCAGAGTCAGATTTCCCATAAGTTTCTGGAAATGGGGTAAACTTATACGAAGGTGCATCTCCAAAAATTGTTGACGGCCACACACCTGAACTGTCTTTTATAATTTTATTGAAGTTCTCATACTTTAATTCCATATTAGGTTCCAAGGCTTCATCTATCCAAGTTGAAGTGGATGAGAGCCCATTAAATCCTGTCGCAGACTGGAAAGCTTCTGTAAGACAGCGTTCTAATGCAATATGTGGCACAAAATCAGCTCCGAATTTAATATTGTATGAATTATCGTCTCCCTTCACAATTATTGCACCAATAACAGGTAGTCCTTTGCCTAAGGAGCAATCCATAATTCTTATCTTAAATCCAGCAGATACTAAAACTTTATACATATGTTCTGCCTCCGTTCCAATAAAGTAGCTAATTGGTATAGTAGGAGGACAAATATTCTTGAAATAAATATTAAGGATAGAGTAACGTTCAAAAATTTCGCACAGTCCTTGAAGAAAAGCTTCCTTGTATGTATTGCCTGCACACATTCCATTAGATCCCGTTGCACATAGACATAAATCTATCGGAAGAAGAATTTCCTTTTCATCATCTACGCTATAAAATGGGACTATGGCCAGTGAAGTCTCAGGCATTTTTTGTACGAAAGTTTTTCTTATTTCCATTTCTGTCTTAGCATTATACGAAAATAAGTTTATACCATATCTTTGTAAGGATAAGATAGCATCATTACATGATTGATACTTCTCTTTAGGATCATACACATAATCCAATGAAAGGCCATCTTTTTTGGCCTTTATTGAAAGTGCACTTTCTGGATTATTTTTAAGTACCTGACAAAGTTCTCTTATAACATTAGTATCAAAAATTAGCCTATTTTGAAATCTTTCCATAAATTCTGCATATCCAGAAGCCAAAGAATAATCATATGCACGCCCCTTCCCATTTGTTCCAATATCATATGAGGCTAAATATTTATGAGAAATGGTTAACCTACATGAGTGAAAGTCATAATATTTTCCAGATTCCTCTTTAAGCAGAATTCCCCCATTCCTTTAATTGTTGCCTTATTAGAGTGATTGTGTCTAGTGGATTCTTACTTTTATATTCTTTAAATCTCTTTGTTTTCATAACTACCATGCATTAAAATCGTTTATTTCTATTTTATCTATAATTGTTTCTTTCATTTGCGAGCATAATTTTCTTTGAATTTGCATAATCAAAAGGTACAACTCGTGGCAATATACAGAAGGGTTATTAAATTGCCTCTTCTTGGAAAATCTATGTGCCAGAAGACCACCTCCACAAATTTTTCGTATTACGCATAATTTGCATTTGGAAGAAATATAATTATCAGAGTGAGAGTAGTAAAATTTCCGAAAAATCTCTTCGTCACAAATATCTGTAAGTCGATTATTGAAAATGGAATAATTTTTATTCTTCAATTTAATATTGCATATTCTTAAAGTATCAGGAACATCTATGGCGCCATTAGGATTGATATCAATAACACCATTTTCGGTGTTACCAAACATTTCACCTCCAACAGTAGACTCTGATTGTAATATGAGTTTTATTATAGATTCAAACAGTCTAATAGAAAAGCGCTTTTTATCTTCAAACCATATATCGAATAATTGACAAAGCCATATCCCAATACCATTGTTTGATGAGTTATATGTTTCGTAATTGGCATCAGGTAACAAACAATCAATATATAATGCACCTATGGATTTAAAGTAATCATAAAATTCTCTAGGTGGGATATGTGTATTGATGACTGACAAAACTCCATACCTAACCTTATTTTCGACCAACATTTTGTATCCATTCATTATTTGCCTATGTGCAAATGTCCCATTTTTGTATCTTCTATATATATTAGCTTGTTCATCACCATCTATACTTATACCTACAGAAAAATTAAACTGATTAAAGATTTTACACCATTCTTCATCTATTATGGTTCCATTTGTTTGAATATTTAGGAAAACTCTACTATTAAACTTCTCCAGTTTCTGTGCAATTCTCACATAAAAATTTTTATCTTCCAGCAAAGGTTCACCACCATGAAATGTAATGGAAACATTAGCGGTATTAAGAGAAAGATACTCTTCAAGTCGCATAACGAATGTATCAGCAACAGCAAGAGACATTAAATTAGCTTGCCGCTTGTATGATTTATCTCGTTTGTTAAATACATAACAATAATCACACGAAAGATTACAGATAGATGCGACCTTGCAAATTATATGATTTATCTTAACTGAATTCATATCTTTCAATATTAAGTGGGACTGAAATTGTATTATTCAGTTCCAATCCCACAAATTACTTACTTCTGCTTTACAGGCGGAATAATTGCACGATAGTATGCGTGATCTTGCTTTGCAGCTTGGTATGCCGTAGATTCTTCTACAGCATAAGTTTCACTACTACCACCCAAAACTGATTGAAGTCCATTAGTCTCAACCAATGACTGAATGGAAGATTTAACTTCGGCATTCATCTTTGATAAAGTTACCTTTTTCATACCTGATTGGATAAAATTATAACCTACTCGTATAGCTTTTCGGTTTCCGCTCCTTTTTACTAATGAGGTCTGTTTTACAATTATGTCGACTAATTATCTTCTTGACGTTGCAAATATACATATAGATATTGTTTAAAACAAGAAAAATCAGTTTTTTTTTCACAATTTGTTTTTTATTAGTATTTTCGCTATATTTGCAGCATCATTTACTATTTATACATTGTTTATATGAGCAAAGAACTTATTTCATTCCATAGCGGAAACGGCAAAGAGGAACGGTATCTCAAAGTTCAAGGCTCTCTACAAACTCGTTTCCGACATGGCTCCCA
>ERZ772881.258-NODE-258-length-64009-cov-12.250977_pt1 | contig 64009 bp, 66 predicted proteins | sample MGYA00580581_ERZ772881 | MGnify/ENA primary metagenome ERZ772881 (study PRJEB29015, sample SAMEA2737668) | human gut metagenome | biome: human gut; feature: human-associated habitat; material: faeces | place: China | collected 2012 ...
TTTTTCTGCCCCTACTGCGTAACAAAGGGCATGAAAAAAGCGGCGTTCCTGTTCTTCCGTGTGGAAGTGGGAAACGCCGCTTGTGCGGTGCAATATAAAATTTTCGGTTTGTTCTGTTATGCCGTATGGTCTTATCCGTAGAAACTTATAAGCGTAAAGCGTACTATTTATCAGTAAAAATTGCATTGGACTCCGATTTTGAACTATCAATCTACGCCCATTTCTACGCCCAAATGGCATTAAATTATGTGATTTTACATGGAGCTTTATGCTTTTGCTTTTTTAAGAAACCTTGCAACCATGCGGTTTTACGGACTTTTATGGAGGTACATGGATTTATGAAAAAAGGCTAATTTATTACGATACCTAATTTCATTTTATATATTTTCTCCTTAAAAACCTTGATTTTATGCGGCTTTGCAGGCTTCGTATTTCGCTGGTGTACCAATTAGTGTACCAATCTTGTTATATTCGCATGAAAATACATTAATTTTCATATTGCAACACCTGCCTTCAAAGCCTCTGCCACAAGGTCTATTTCTTTTTGTTTTTCTTCTTCGGTTATATGAACATACAAATTCATAGTGATACCAATATTAGAGTGTCCCAATATTTTCTGTAAGGTTTTTGGCATCATTCCACCTTCAATACATCTAGTTGCAAAAGTATGTCTTAATACATGCATCGAAAAACGCTTGATTCCTGCTTTATCGCAAATTTTAAATAAAGCTGTATCATAAGTGCTATTTTTTACAGGTTGCCCCTTTCTGCAAAGGAACACTGTATCAGCCCACTCTTTATCTATCACTTTGAGTTTTCTGTTCTTTTCTTTTTGGGCCTTAAGAATACAAATTGCCTCGTCCGTAAGTGGTATTGTCCTGTATCCAGACTTGCTTTTAGGCGGTCCAACTCTCCACTCACCAACTTTGTACCTAAACTCCATTGATCTTTCGATTGTAAGAGTCTTCCTTTCAAAATTAATATCTTCCCACTTTAGACCAACAAGCTCTCCTGTTCTAAGTCCCGTCTGCAACGCAAACCTATACTGATACTCATAACTCTGTCCTTTAGCTGCCGCAAGGAAACGCCTTTGATCATCAATTGTAAGAGCCTCTTTTTTATCTGATGGCTTGCCAATATCACTCTTCACCGATTTCTTACAGGGATTTGTTATTATAACTTCGTTTTCCTTTGCAAACTCTAACATGTTATACAATGCAATTCTAGTCTGATAAATGGTTGTCGTCTTATATCCTTCATCCGCCATATCTGAAAATATTTTCTGACAATGTATCGGTTTCACTTCTGTAAGAAGTTTATTTCCTATCACGTTCTTGATATTTCTTTCATAACGTTCGGAATAATTACGAACCGTATTTGGTCTCACCGTCTTTTTCTTTAGATCGATCCAATATTCAAACCACGCATCCACAAACATGTCTGTAGCATTCTCTAAATCACTATGTTCATCAATATATGTTGCATCTGCTATCCATTGTCTGCATTCCTGCAGTTTCTTAAAACGTTTAGATTTCCTTCGTCCAAATCTATCAGTGAATCTAGCCACATAAAGGCCATTCGTCTGCTGAGAAATTCCGACACCCAGTTCCTTACCTTTTAAGCTTTTTCCCATTCTGGCTCCTTTCCACAAGAAGCCCCAAAATAGCAGAATAAGTATACTACATTGAGGCTTATATTTCAATATTTACCATACATATGTGTCCACAATCCACTCATGAGCAAACGAAAAAGTGCTCTATTATATTTCAATATTCTCAGATATAAACTTCTCAAACTCCTTCCGTTTCACCAGTTTCTTTTTTCCTACATATAACACAAACGGACATCTTGGTGCTCTAAGCAAGCTTTCAATTCTATTTATTCCTATATTGGAATATTCTGCCGCCTCTTTTATTGTGAGCGTTACTTTCTGATAAATAGGCACCTGTCCCTGCACTTCTTTACTGTTGTCCGTTATCAAGCGCATGCTGTTTCCCCCTGTTCAAATTTTCATTATCCAACGCCAGTTCCCTCACAATGACCTCATTGATCTGCCGGATGACCCCATCATCCTTTATTTCTCCAAGCACATTTATGATCTGACTCTCTCTTATAGTACACATCTGCTCTCCCATAAAAACCGTATCCTTATAATGCCTTCCATTCACATCCTTAGCTGTGACCTTCACATGTACCGGAAAATCCTTTTTCTTATCCTGCGTTGTTCCAGGGATTACAGTAAATACCGGCGAATGTGCATTGGCTGTATTGTTGCTGATAACTACGCACGGCCTGATACCTGTCTGCACACACTTACCCTGATTTTTTAGCTCTGCCCATATCACCATATTTCTTCTAATCTTCATCGGCGTACACCTTCTTCTTCGGTGGCATATACAGATGCTTCATCAGTTCCTTCTCATCTACTGTAAATATACGAAAGCCTGCCTCCTTAATAAGTCCAACTCTGTAATATGCATCTGCTATTCCATAAGAAATTGCATCCATATTTACGCATACAACAGCTTCAGCCTTTCCCTGCCTCATACACTCTATTGCACCACTGAAGTAGCGATTATAAACCACTCGTCCCATTATTCCACGTCTGACAATCGCCACTGGGATAAGATTATTCTGCTTTGTAAACTCCCTGATTCTGTTTAACTGCCTATTCTCTGCCTCTTCAGCTTTTATTTCATTGTTCTGCTCATCTGATGACAAAATAACAATACATCTTGTTGGATTTGTCATCAGTGGTTTCTTGTCTCTGCCTTTTCTTCTCATCTCGTACTACTATAATGAAATTTCTTTCAAAATCCATCTTCCGCTAATGTGGATGCTGCGTGTCAAGTTTTCACGGAACTCAACACGCCCATACACCGTTCGCGAACATCTTCTAATGCCTCATCCTCTGTTGGATATATTCCAATCACAGAACCATCACCAGCTCTCGCAATCGTTCCATAATCTGTGATAGTAAACCTGATGCCTGTCAGATTCTCAACGACAGGTTCTGAAGCTTTCTGATCTGTTTCTAACATCCTGCTCCATTATCAGGTTCTGCTTTCACCTGAACTCCAGTGTTCAGCACATACACCATCACATCCAGATCCCTGGCTTTCAGAAGAAATGCCTCCAGATCATCTCTATCCTTTGTGATATCATTTATCTCCCTGACGATAACCACTTTGACATACTCCTTTTCCATCCACTCACAAAGGCTTGTCACCTTATCACGGTCAATATCGTCTGAAGCCCCTTCGTCAACGATTATTTCCACAATCGGCAGCTCCACACTCTTTGCCTTATCCAGCATATCTGCCGCCATATCCATGATCTTATCAACACTCTTTCTGGACTTGATAAATCCAACTCCCATCACTTCATGTTCTCTCTTAAACTCATTCACATTACTTCTTGTCAATCGCATATCGCTTTCCTTCTTTCTGTAGAATTTGAAACCGATATTTGTGCACTCATATCCGCTTTTTGTGCCAGTCAGCGTCCTGGCTGGTATGCATTTATCATACTGTACCTGCTCTTTCAAAGTACTCCCTGCAAAAGTGAACCTTCTTCATCGTTTCATCTTTCAAGGACGATTCTGTATACTCTCATACAATCTGGTAATAAGCTCCGTCTGCTCCTTGGACATCCCAGTATTCTTCTTCCCAAATAGAAGGTAATCAGCGGAGCAGCCAAACTCCTGGCATATCAAAACAAACTGATATATAGAACATCTGGCAACTCCTGTTTCAATCCGAGACACCTGGTTCCCATTTATTCCAATACAGGCTCCAAGCTGTGCCCCTGTCACCTCATTTTCAATACGGATATCCTGTATCCTCTGTCCAACCTCCATCATCATCTGCTTTTCTTCTGAATTTGCTTCTCTCTTCATTTTCTACATCCTTTCTGATCGTCGTTCTGGCAACCAGAAACAGATTGTTTTTCATATTCAAAATAAGAATCGCCACACTTGCATAAAAAAAGACGCTAAGAGAAAGCCAGATCCAGTCTGGTTGCTTTCCCCTGCGTCTTTGGTGCTGCCATCTTCCGATGTGCCCGTATCAGGTGGGCTATTATTCAATTTTCACACATCAGATTCTGAAAGCGCCATCTATCAGACGGCTAATCAACATACCCTCAGTATATTTCTTCAGAATCATCACACGTTTGCATCTGTCACACTTCACTCCTATACCTTGAAGTGCAACCGCAGAATCATCTCCGCACACATGATAGTTCATCATCAGCTTCTTACATTGTCTGCAGCGTATCTCAATCACATCTTTATTATTCATACTACAGTTAAGCTCCTTTCTAAATACAAAAACCATCTCTTTGTACTTGAAAAGGAAAAGGGAATCACCTTTGCAAGCTTGCTTGCCGGGAGTTCCGCGCATACCTCTCGTATGCCCCGGTAAATGCTGATCTTTGAAGCCAACTGACCATGATACATCAAGGTCAGGCTCTTCCCTCTACAAACCATAAATTATTATCCTCGTAATATAGATGACGTTCTCTGCCATCAATCATACATGTGTACCTCATTCCAACACCTCCCGCTTTCAGGCTCGTCGCCCTTCTCATATCGTTTACCCGTTGTATCTCATAAACCGTTCCGTCCTTCCAGCGGAGACTTCTCGGTATCAAAATCCCATCCGTGGTAAATTCTGCAAGCACATCTACATATACCTTATTACTCATTGCCTTAACCTCCTGCCTCATTGAACACCAGCCATGCAAAATCGCCTTCGGCGATGGCTGGCGCTACATATCAAGTTTTCATAGAAAACTTGACACATCCCTATATCACTAACAAATCTTAATTGTACGTGGGCAGTCCTTGAGTCTTGCAATATAGCCACATTCCTCCAGTTTTTTAAGATATGCCTGAACGCTTGATGTGGATTTCAGTCCTACATGCTTTCCTATCTCTCTGACTGTCGGAGAATACCCATGTTCCCGGTTAAAATTGCAAATAAACATATACACAACTGTCGTTTTCTCATTCAAATCATAATACATAATTTAAAATATCCTCCTTTACCTGCCATCTGACAGTAATCGCGTATGCCAAAGTGTCAAAGCCACCTTGTACACCGTTAAGTAGAGCAATATGCCATTATCCAAAGTATCCATGTGGATGAACCGTATGGTCTTCCTCCTTTCCAGACTATAACAGTCTCATAGTATAGCTCATGTAGTGTTTCTTTCGTGCTCCAGTATAATGCTCTCATCAAGCGACTGTCAACTGACATATATGTCCAGTTTGCTCTCATTTGGAGATTTCGTGCTTGCATGATATTTCATTCTGATATATACTATATGGGAAACAAGAAACCAAATCCGAATAGAAAAGAGGCGTAAATATGCATTCCATAGGACAAATCATATCTGAAAATAGGAAAAAACTAGGACTATCACAGGAAGATCTTGCCACTAAGCTCCAGGCAAAAGGATTTAATCTCACCAGAAAGGCAGTCTCCAAATGGGAGCAGAATGCCACTGAGCCCAGCATATCACTCTTCCTGTCGCTGTGTCAGATTCTTCAGATTGAAGATATATACGAAGCATACTTTGGAAGCAATCCATATAATCTGTTTGATGGATTGAACGAAGAAGGGAAACTAAAGGCTATCGACTATATCAGCCTTTTGCATGCCTCTGGCAAATACGAAAAGCACATATGTCAGATCATTCCTTTTCGCAGAGCCATCACGGTATACGAAAATGCAGTATCTGCTGGTACTGGAAACTTCCTTGAAGATGGTCCAAGCAGGACTCTTAACATAGATGAAGCTCTGCTGCCAGAAAACACTTCTTTCGGTGTAAAGATCAGCGGCGACAGTATGGAACCAAAGTTCCATGATGGAGACATTGCATGGGTAATCAAACAGGAAACTGTTGAAAATGGTGAAATCGGCATTTTCTCCCTGAATGGAGATGCCTATATCAAGAAACTACGAGAAGACAATGAGGGTATCTTCCTTGTATCACTAAATAAAAAATATGCACCCATCCGTGTCAGTGAAAATGATCGTTTTGATGTATTTGGAAAGGTCGTAGGAACCGGCAGCGCCACAGATTTATCCATCTAAATAGCGAACCATCAAATTCGTGCACATTATTTTAGACATATATTCCACTATACTTTGATTTAAAGAAAAACTTAGAAAACTACAAGGAAGTGATTGAAATGGCAGTTGTCAACAACTTAAAAGAAATCCGTGAAAGCCGTGGCATCATTCAGGATGATCTTGCAGCTGCAACAGGCTTCTGTACCAGAACCATCAGCCGTATTGAACGTGGAAAGTGCACTCCATCCGCTGAGTTTATGCTTCGGATATCCGCATACTTCAACCTGCTGGTTGAGGATGTATTTCATATAGAATAGTAGAGACCGGGGCAATCTGCCCCAGTCCTTACTGTTTATTATGGGGAGAGTTACCTAATAAATAGCTTTTAAATAAAACCCCATCTATATTTTTATTTTCGTATACAAACTCCCACGTATTTATAGAAGATGTCTCTTGAAGTGTTTTTTTTACATCATCATAAGCCATTCTCATATACTGTGCTACAATTTCCGTTTTCACATTACCCGTTAGATGTCCAAACGCAGGCAACGTTATTGTAGAAATCTGGTTTTTTATCGCTTCAACAAGTGTACTGCGAGTTGCCGTATATATAATTCGCGGATCTAAAATCGGTTGGGGAATCCTCATCGTTGGTGTATGTAGTATTTTTTGTTATACCCCGGTATATCTATAGTTAAACATGTTCCTACTGGTTGTTCGCCAAGAAATTCTTTCTGAATTACCCTTTGCACATTTGACTGTAACTGTTCGCCAAAGAAATCAACCAGTGCCTTATCAAGCCCTCCATCCATTATTCCAAATGAATTTGCCGCACTTGTCACTCCGTCTATTTTTTCTATATGATTTTTCAGAAAGCTCTCTATATCGCAACAACAAAGTTCAACATTAGTCTCCCATTGAAAATACTTCATCAAGCTATCTATCATTTTTTCATCAATATCTATTATATATATTTTGTCCAGGAACTTCACTTTCCCATTTCCTTTCACCTGTCTATTTCGTAGATTTGCAACGTTGCCCATTCAATTTCTCTCATACCACCGTCTAAGATTAATCACTCAGCAATGCAATCTCAACTCCAACCACTCCATACTCCTTCTCCTCCTCACTGCTATAATATTTTAACATTGTTGAAGGCTCAAAATCATTTTCTTCAATCAGATTCTTTTTAACAAGCACTTCTTTTAATTGCACAAAAGAATCCGCTTTATGAATATCCACAACATAGGTCAATATGTTTTGTCCGGTATCTGTATTTGTAAATAATATCTTATCTCCGGGTTTGATAAGCCGTCTCTTTTCATCCCAGAGTCTGAACTCAATTTTCTTCTTGCCGGCTTCTATTCCCTCGAACGGATCTGGTTTTAATCTCATTTCATGAAGCATCACCTGCAACCTCCTGATCCTTTGCTAAAGATATATCTCCTCATCAGTAGTAACGCAATAACAGCCCAATGTTCCCCCTTGTTCCATGTGTCCAGCTCCGGCGTCAATATCCATATAGTAATCTGTTCTGTAGAACTTATTACTCATATCTTTATTTAATCTGAAACAAGGAACATGTCCCACAATAATAAATTGATCAAACCGTTCTTTATCTTTCTTGGGGACTTGATGTAAGTCCATACCAACCATATAACTGTAAATATTATTTTCAAAAGCCTTTTTTATACTACTCTTAACATTAATTGTTCCATCTGCGTTCATTACATAATTATTGCAATCAATACCAGTATGCGTAACGATTACATTTCCTAGATATCGGGAGCTAATTTCCGAGTAAATAGGCAAGTGCTCCAAAAAGGATAATAAATTTTTCTTCTCAAAGGTTGTCATGTTTTTAATCGACTTTAACGTGTCTCCACCTCCAAAGGCCGTCCATGTTCTCTCATCAAGAACCTTATCTGTATTCTTTTCGCCAAGAACACCGTTTAGATACATAACGGCAAATAACTCATGATTACCAAGCAGCAATTCCATCGAGTTATCTAAAATATATGGTTTGACATATCTCAACAGAGCAATCCCATCCGGCCCTCGATCCAAAATATCTCCCATAATTATCAAATTATCTTTTTCTCCATCAAATTCTATCTTCTTCAAAATTTGCTTAAATTCTAACAAATTACCATGAATATCTGATATTAAATATAGCATATTACTCCTACCCATTCTGATCTATGTTTTCATCAATTTTCTTAAGTTCCGATATAAATGATTCATCCTGTCTAGGCCAAATAAATCTCGTTAACAACCCTATAAATATCTCTTCCGCAGACAGCAGACTCATACATACCATTAGAATATACAATATCTTTGAAAAAACATTGATTTCTGCAAAGCACTCCTCAACAGCTACTGTTGCAAGTCTTACATTAAAAGGAATCGTAACAAATAAAACAAGAACGAACATCCATATACTTTCATTCTTTTTAATGAAAGACACACTTTTCACAGCTAAACACAATATTCCAACTGCAGTTGCAATTCCCCATAAACCAAATGTGCAGGTCAATCCTGAACATACGGAAGAATACAATATCATACCTACATTGACTGCACCTATTACCAATTTTGCCATATCGTATCTCAAATTCATTGAAACAGCGCTCCTATCCATATACTGATATCTGCAACTACTACAAGCGGCACTATAAATTGAAAAACTAAAATTACAAGACTTACACATATATTTGCTGCCCCACATATACCATGTACAGCAAAATAATCGACTCTTCTTTGTCTATCAAACAACACAGAAAGATTTGCTTTTGCCGCATCGACAACGAAACCTCCAAATAGACTGCTTAAAGCATGTTCCCCATCTAATCCTTCAGTAAAAGCCAAGTTCATGAGTACTAAAAAAACATTCTGTAATGCGGCAAATAACAGAGCTACTTTCCATGGTCTCAAGAAATTTCCAAATGTTGCCAATATCATAAGTACTCCTGCTAACAACAAATTCATTTCCACACCAGCAAGATTAATCTGTGCTCTTTTTGTATTGCTCTTTATCTCTGATTCATCGATTAAAACATATGCACCAAGGAACATTCCATTCAACATCACTCCAGCTTCAAACACTCTTCCATTTTCATCACTTAAGCAGGAAAAAGCATGTGCAGATTCGTGCAATATCGTTCCCAGAAAAATACCTCCAATACTTCCCAGTAATATATTCAATATAGTAGGATCTTCCATCCCCCATGTATTTTCATATGCAAATATACAGTAAAGCCCATATGCAAAAACCGGCAGGAATAAGATGCACAACAGAAAGTTCAATATTCTAGGAATTACCGAATTTGTTCTAGTCTTATTAGGAATAATCAATGTATATAATTTCATCTCATCTATATGCATACTTCTTCCTGCTTCTCTTACCAGCATACATTCTTTTAAGAATCTAAAGTAGCTGGTACATTCATCGGCTGAAAATCCTTTCATCCTATATGGATTTCTATTTCCATTAAGTCTTGTCAAATACCTAGCCTCTCTGTCTGACAACTTAATCGTTTCATCAATCAGACAGTTTTTCGCTATTACACCATCACGTGTTCTTTTTATCACAACCCAATTAGCACAACACGGATACTTTCCATTTACATTAATTTTTGTTGGCATAAACTCACCTCCGCATCTACCGACTTATGCCAATATATCCACAAAATAATCTGCTTTCCCCATCTCCATGAACTTACACAGATCCACAACATGTTCATTAAAAAGCATAAGTTTTTCCTTACCATCTTTCCATGGATACAATCTGTCCGCGTGATAATGTCCCCAGGCCCATCTACGATAATCCAACTGGTTTTCAATTTCACCCAAATACAATTCCATGGTCTTATCTACCTGAGATTGATCAATTGAGCCAAGGAACAAGTCATTCGGTTCAAATTCTATAGGACATGTATGCGAAATAACCAAATCCACTGATTTTTCATGATTAACCAGCATTCTTCCATACTGCATTTCTTCTTCCGATAGCTGCTCATCAGCAAACCACTGCCACCCATTTGCCAATCTGAGCCATTTGTCAACAGAGTATGCTCCTGGCAAAGACAATGTCTTGTAACCTGCAAATTCATAAATAGCCGGACCATCCACAAGATATTCGATATTCGGAAAATCATTTTCAACATAAACCAATCCGCCATATTTTTCTATCGGATTCCATCTCGATGGATTGCGCTTAATCACATCACTGACTCTAGATTCATGATTTCCTCGCAAACAAATATATGTAAATGGCAGCTTTGATAGTGATGTCTTGTAATAAAAATCCGCCAATCCTGTTATTGAATAGTTTAATCCAACATCTCCTAACAATATGATATTATTCTGGCAATCATCCAACTTTAGTCTTTCTCTATGATGATTATAAAAATACTCTATGGCTGCAGCTTCGCCATGGATATCTCCTAGCAAAAACCAATTTTGTTTCACTACACCCTCCTGTTATCTAAAAACTACGAGTAAACAATGCAATATCATGATTTATAAGCTGTAAACAGACTTCCTTTGCATCTTTTTTATCACAAAGTACCGAATACATTACAGTTACTGTATTTTTGTTGTTCATTGAGCTTCTCACTTCACACTCATGAACCAATGACGATAAATATATGTAACCATTTCTCTTCTCTATATCTGCAACTGTGTCCAGCATCATATCATTATAATCATCATCTACAAATTTATATTCCAAACTATGCATCACATAAAGCTGCTGGTTTGGATTGCTCTCTTCGTTATCCAATCCATAGAATTCAAACTTCAACTCAAACCACTGTGCATAGCAAGAATCAAGGTAAAATCCACTTGTAAATCCTGTTTTCTTACCATTGTCATTCGTGTCGATTCTAATATGTATCTTTTCATTTATAACACTTTGCAGCTTATCAAATTTTTTAATAAATGCAGCATATGGCTCGTTAGTTAAAATATCATCTCGTTCTTTCTTCCTGAATATCATCATATGTCCATCTCCTCCTATAATGTATACTTCACGGTTCATTGTCATATATAGTAATAATCTCATCCTCAGGTTCTTTGATTTCTTCTAATATCTAGTCATCTGTCTGTTTATTCAGAAGACTATCAATCGTTAGGTAATATATCTGAGCCGCTGTCTCCGCATAGATTCTGGCATCCCTTTCAATCGGCTGCTCATAATACTCCATCTGTCCTTCCAATGTTTCGTCCCCTGGTTTATAATTACTCAAATTTGTTATCCAATCATTCACTCCATCCTGCTTGAATGCGTATAGATTTCTCTGTTCCGGAGTTACATTAATATACATTTCTGAAACAAGATTCTGATAGCAATGTCTGCATTCATGTAAAATAGTCATAAGGAGTTCGTCAGATGTTCCGCCTGGCAAACTACCATCTTTTATCGGCTTAGAATTAATGATAATCGTCTTGGTTGAATGATTATATGTTCCGAGCAATGATGTATCTTCAATATCTTTAAACTCGATATCTATCTTACATAGCCCAAGATATCGTCCTTCGCAATAACAAATTGCTCTCAAAACATCGCACTTTTTTTCATAATCGAGTGTTTGAAATGTATCATTATCTCTTATCCATTTTATAGTATCTATATTGTCCTCGAGCCGATATTCATCTCCATAGTCTTCATGAATACTTAGTTCTCCTCCATATCCCGATATTCCAATTCCATCTTGTACATCTTCAGCATTAAGACCATACTCTGCACAAACCTTTGCATAATAATCCTCGTTTAACTTATCATTCGGAAAACATTTAAGTGTTATTGGCAGCGCTATAATGACTATCGCCGCACAGACTCCAGCATTACGCCTTACCACCTGTGTGCTTCTAAGGAATCTTGAGATAATAATCTGTTTTTTTCTATCTATTCTCCTTATCCTCTTAGCAATTATGCGAACAACTCCAAGCAGCGATATCACAAATAGTCCCACTCCTAACCACCTGATGAAACTAAACGCGTATTTCCCAATAGTTAAAACTGTATAGGATCCAATGCCTAATAAAATATCTAGAACAACCCCTTTACCACTCCGATTAAAATTGTAACTGAAAAGAATTCCGAACACACTGGTCAATAACATGCAAATAATCAACCTTGGAATTGAATTATTATATTTTGCGATCGGCACAAAATAGGGAAGTATATTATATACGTCAAATGACCCTAATATGAGCCCATACAAAAAATGATCAAACAAGTATTCGCCCTTTGAGAGTGTTGATTTATCCTTGAGTTTAATCCCCTGTTTTCGCATGTTACCAGCCTCCTTCGTGTATCTATATCGTTTTCTATTGTTATTCTACGAATCTTTATGATTTCTTCTCGTTAAAGCTCAAGTACAATTCTGCATAATCAAGTTCGTCAACATCCAAAAATCTATCTATTGTACTGCAGTAAAGCGAAAACGAATAATATGTTCCACTAACAGCAGGATAATTTTTCCATCAGTTCACGTGGATATCATTATCTTCACTTAAAACACCATATAACTCTTCTTATATTCCGTCTCTACAGCGTGCAACTACGCTCTTTCTTTTATTTGTAAATCTGCCCCCTTATGTTTGTCCATAAATACTAACCATTCTTTCTCATTTATTCATCAAATTTTTGCTTATTCACATTTATCATCTAACACTGCATACACCTCTACATATGCCAATTTATCCACCTCCAGATACCGAGAAATGTCTGCACAGTACAAAGAAAATGAATAATAACTATTTATAGTTGAAAAGGCTTTATATGTAGAAAGTATATGTAAAATTTCTCCTTGCTCATTGCACAAATTGGCAAATACTCTAAACTTCCTCATTTCTCGCATGTCTTTTGCAAATGAAATAGCTCCATTTACAAATATATCATTTTCACTGTTTTTACTGCCATAAAGTTGCGCAAATGCTAGAATTTGACCTTTTGCTATCTTCACCTCTATATTTTTCATATCTATCTTTCTCTCCTTACCGCCCACATCTCTACATTTTTACATTATATAAATTATTATTTATATAACATCCAAGGGAGGAATTAAATTTATCCGTATTGGCGATTGGAAAATGCAACTCCACACATGACTTATCATTCTCATACGCAGTCAAAAAACTTCTATATGGCTCTTTTTTTAATATTTCTATATTATTAAGCACTGCATTATACACCTTCCTTTCACCAATACGGAATAGTCTTCTTACTCCACTCTTATATCTATGTTCTCTATATCTATTTTTTTCTCCAGCTCTTTCTTGAGCTGATCTGCCTTTGTCTTGCTCAACCCAGAAAGAACTACGGCCTCACCACCTCCATTTTTCTTTTTTGCATGATCATATAAATCCTTTGCTTTTGAAACCGGCATCTCCATCACTTTCATCAATGCTTTGATCACTGCAACTTTATATGGTGTATTTATTGTAATAGAATACCTTTTTCTCTTTTTTTCTGTACTGCTCATCTTCTCCTTATTATTGCGCTCCATTTCCTTACGCTTTTCTTCACGTTCTTCGGCTTCGAGCTCTGCAATCTTTCTGTCAATATCTTTTATCATAGCATCCAGGCTTGATTCATCTGTGACATCAAATGGGTATGGAAATGGCAGGGTTTTTCTGACTTCTAAATCATCCTCCTTTAACATACCTGCCGCTTTCAGTCTCTCATTTTTTCTTGCTTTTACGTACTCCTTCACATCAAAAGTTTTCGTTTTTTTTCGTTTTCTATATGTAATGCCTCTATCTATTTCTTTCTTCTCATCCGTTAAATTAAACAAATCTGTATAGTCCGGAAATCTTGTTATATACTTTGTTCTTCCTGAAATAATGACCAAGGCCTGACCAACATCCATAGCGCCAAGCTGGACAGGAGAAATAAGAGGTTCTTTCTTAACAAGCCCATTATCTAATAGGGTTTCCTTCTCACCGCACATCCTTGAAAATTCGGAGAGGGTTTCGTAATTTGAAACTCTATATAACACCTTAACGGATGTATTAGATATGATCGTTGTAGCGTTACTTTTACCATAAATATCATCAAGCTGTGACAAACTCTGCAATACCAATTCTACCCTGACATTTCTCGACCGGCCAGCACTAAGCAAATGTGGAAGGTTAGAAATAGATTCTCCGATGTTCCCGAGCTCATCTAAGCAGAAGTTGATACGTATGGGGAGCTTTCCCGACCAAAGATTTTCTGCAATATAAATATAATGATTCATAAGCTGACTGATAAGCATTCCAGCAAGTTCCTCATATATAGGCGTTTCATCTGGAAGTATAATGTATATAATAACCGGCTTATCGCCCTTAAGGGTATTAATATGAATATCATCATTACTCAGGAAACTTCTCACTCCACCACTTCTCGTTGCAATAGAAAGCCTATTAAGAAAGCTTGATCGAATTCCTCCACGAGTTTCTGACACCGTTGATACATAGCTCTGAAGCCCCATTGCCACATTCTCATTTCCATCGTCCAATGCAAAACTCACTAACTCTTTCACATATGTACTCGCACCATACTTTTCATCTCCAAGCTGAAAAAAATAAAAGAGGCTTGTCAAATTCACCTCTTCAGGTTTAGCATAACTAAAGAGTGAATATACTGCTCCTTCAAACATATTTCTTGCTTCTGTCGTCCAAAATGGGTTTTCATTTGGTGGAACAGGATATAATGCATGCGCTAAGTCATCAACCATCTGTTCAGCCCTAAAAATATTCTCATCTGTTCCCGTCTTCCAAAGTTCATAGGGAGCTGCCAAAGGATTCCAACAAGTTACATCATCCTCTCTATACAAATTTCTGAAGTCAAACTTGTAAATCTCATACTCCTTGGGTACCGACCTTATAGTACTACTGTATATCTCACCCTTCGGATCTGCGATAACAAAGCTTTCCTTATTAGTGCTATTTGTTAAGGAATTCAGAATCATAGGTATTATAAGTCTTCTGCTCTTACCTGTACCCGACTCCCCAAGTATCGCTATATGAGATTCATCAGAATAGGCAAATTTCTCATCATTTTCAAGGTACAATATAGGACCTGCCCCATTCTTACTCAATGTCTTTTTCTTCTCGCGATCAGTTGCCCAACGCTCGCTTCTTCCCATACTAATAAACCTCCTTATTATTTCCAAATTTCTGTGTAGCTTTTATTGTCAACAATGGCGGTTTTACGGAATAATCAGCACCAAAAGCCAGCTTCTCACTACAGGCTATTGCCTCTCTTACCGAATTGATATCTCTCGCCACGGTGTTTTCCAGAATTTTCACAGTGCTTTCTTTATCCTGAATGTCTATTCCTCTATCAATGATATTCTGAGCAATAATGCATGCATAATCATGTGAAGATTTCTTTTCGACAGAAATAACATCAACTTTTGCCAATGTCTTTCGCAAAGTAGAAATCAGTCGCTCCCCTTTTTTCCCAAGAGTTGTATCACAGAATAAAATCAATGTTGCATGCTTAGCCACTCTTTTCAAATGAGTCAGGAAATACTCCACCTGATATTCATTCTGATAGTTCACGAGTCTCGACACATCAATAGAAACCACGCCCTTATATTCATTACCATAAATGGCATTGTCCTCAATATCAGAAAACATCCACTTAATATATGACAATGCTCCTTCTGGTTTATATTCAACGTACTCATCGAGCCCATTGAAATCTCTTAATTTATTACTAACTAACATGTCTGTAATCACCTCTGTTATGTAGGTCTGGCCATCTCCCCCATCAAGAAGAATAATAAAGTTAGGAATACTGGCGGCCCTTTTTGTATAAACCAGCTTATCTCTTAAGATGTTTTTCATCTCGTCCATTACACCGTCTACTCCATAAAAATCTAAAGATCCGCTCATCAATCTACACCTCCAACAACTCTTCCGGATAACCTATGATATCCACAATCCCATAGCGCTGTGCCTCGTCTGCATCCATCCAGTGATCTCTTTCGATATCGTCTGAAACAGTGTTAATGTCCTTACCACACTCCTCTGAAAGAATACGAGTTAAGTTATCTTTGACTTTCATAATATGATTAACCGCAATGATCATCTCGGTTGCCTGTCCCTGCGTACCTCCAAGAGGCTGATGTATCATTATTTCCGAATTAGGTGTCACATATCTCTTTCCTCTTGTACCTGCCGCAAGGAGAAATGCTGCCATAGATGCCGTTATTCCATTTGAAATTGTCGCAACATCACATCTACATGCATGCTTCATATAATCAAAGATCCTGAATCCTGCACTTACAGATCCTCCTGGAGAATCCATCATCACGTATATATCATCATCCGACTTTCCATTCAAATACATCATCTGAGATATAACCGAGGTTGCAAGATCACTATCTATTTCACTATCTATAGTAATCAACCTTTTTTTGAAGAACATCTCACTCCTTAAATCTGCCATATGATCTGTTCCGTTTGTGTTTGTTATGATATTCGGTATAAATATTGCCATTTTTTTCCTCCTTCGCTAATAAAACTTCTTGGTTTCCCACTATCCAGTGACCAACCGGAGTCTATGTCACAGCCAGCCACCGGATTTCGACCGATCACCAATCGGTCTCTTCAGGCGGGGATATGTTACACTAACTTCTACAGGTATCCCTCCATGATCTTGACTCCATTGGGTGTGCCTCTGTTGTATTGCCATGCTCATCTGTGTGATAATGATCATGCTTATCCCAGTAACTATTCTCTGATGTATATGTCTCTATATGATTTGGATATACATCAATCTTTGCATAATACTCTCCCGTCTTTGGATCCAAATGATACAACTCACAGTTGTTGCTGTACCTTACCTCAACTCCATTCTCGTAAACCGGCTCATTCCAATATGCCATAATTAGTCCTCCTTATAATTTATAATGTGTTATAGTTATTTCGTAGCGACTGCTACGTTTTCCCTCTTTCGTTAATAACTCTTCTTGTTTTTCCACTATCCAGTGACCAACCCAAGCCTATGTCGCAGCCAGCCACCGGATTTCGACCGATCACCAATCGGTCTCTTCAGGTGGGATTCATTTGTATTACCAATTCTTTGTCCACCAATCCAGCATAGAATATGCTCAAAATATATGAAATAATGAATACGTAATTCTTTAAGCATAATGTATGTCCATTCTGGCAGAGATGATTTTAATATACTTATGCATTAATGTATTATTACATTTAACATCCAAATTTAGAAATAAGAGCCCCTATGATAAGTTTCAGACCAGAAAGGATTTCAAAACATCACACAAGGAAATATGTATAATGCTTTTTTAGCAGGCCTTCACATAGACAATATAGGGATAAAAATCAATCAAGTCTACATGTCACCGCCAATTGATCAAGTATACTACTATCAACAACACAGACTCTCGCCGTTCCATCTCTATAGGCTATTCTTATTCGGTATTGACTGTTGCCCTGTGCGCTCTGAATGGCAGATAACCAAGTAGTGTTGCCTAGGCACCTAGCAAAAAATCCCCTGATGAATCCGATAAGGAAGCTCCTGTTTTGTGCAATACTCATCATTTTGATATGGTCTACAATCTCGGATGTAATATCAAGATGTTCTCTCCTGTGTAATATGCGTTACAGGTACAACCTCGCATGAATACTGCCCCAACTTACTCTTATCCAGATGTTCGTGATTCTGTGCTGGAACAAATACAATACTATCTCCATTATTTTCTATCTTGATAAAAGTATTCCGAAGGATGCTCTTACATATTTTCATTGTCATCCGCCTGATACTGTATTAACGATGGTGCTGTCGTATTTCTCCATAATGATTTTGTTCTCGGGAATGATTATCCTTTTCTTTGCAATAATAAGTGCTGATCCTTCTATCACCTGGATTTCAATATTCTCTTTCTAAATTGCTGTTAATGTTTTATTCTTAGCCGTTAATAATACTGTGTTCATATCACCTACCTCCTTGTTTTTGATAATCCAATTATGTAATTGAATCGGTGACATAAGCAGTAACCAAAATGGCCAATGTCGGTAGATAATTGGTGGATTAACACGCACAAAAAAACCACCAAAAGTTTCCCTCTGGTGGTACAGTAATCATTTACTTCACTTTTTCATTTAATCGTCGGACAATAAATCAGCTAATGTCGGGTTAGTGGACAGTTTTATTTGCAAGAGTGCTTTTCGAATAGCATCGGCGTCGTACCTATTTAGTATTGTAGCCATCAAAACAGTTTTCTTCTTAAAGTCATCACAAGAGTCTAACTCCCTTAAGAGCAAAGAGGCCCTTTCTGTCTTCTGTTGAAGATTGGCATTTAATATATAATTCACTCTATCAATATCTTCTACCAATTGCTCTATGCATGCTGCATATTCTTCATTTTCCATCCTCATACCTGATGTCAAATCAACACAAGCATAAGGTAATCTTTTGTCTATACAACAATCAAAAATAGCAAATGCTCGTGCTCCATCATCAAGTAGGTTTTTATCCGTCATAATATAATTTGTCAACTCGGCATAAAAATCTTCCTTGCTAAATCCTGCATTAAGAAATTCTTCAAGATGACCATCGACTATACGTTGATATCTTCTGGTGTAAGCATGCTCCGTCTCTTCATTAAAAACCTCTGGTATTTCTATACTCTCATCTGTTCTTGTATTTTTAAACCCCCTTATAAATGTCTCCATCAAAGTAGGTCGATCCTCTATGCTTGTCTTTTCGATAATCTGGTACGCTGCTACACACAAATTCAGATTAGCCCTCGCATGTGATACCAAAAAGTTAATTTTCTCAAAATTTGTTTGCTGTGCCATAATAATACCTCTCTTTAATATTTTATTAGATTGGAAAACAGCTTCTGTGCTTCTTTTTCTAAATCTTCTTTTGTCTCAAACAATTCCAAATCTAGATCACTTAGCCACATTAACACCAAGTATCCTTCTGCTTCTCCATCTCTTCTCAGCTTGTACCACCAGCTAGCAACCTCCAATAGATGTCCCGAATCCTTATACTGCCTCAAAAATGTCAATCCTGTATTATAATTATAATGTTCTTTATTCCAAGATATATAGAGAGCATAATTTACTAATGAATATGGTTCACAATCCGCAATACCTGCTTGCAATAATTCTTCTACCGAATAAGATATCCCCTCGTAATATACATTTTTAATCTCACCTCGCCTCAACATATATGCTAAATTATTCCGGCAAGACAGCACATCAAAATGCTTCAAATATTGTTTTTTTGCTTCTTCGTACATCCCTTGCGCATAATAATCAACATGTTCCTCTACATCCCCAACACTTTTGATTTCTTTTAAAAAATCCTCTAACTCAGTGTCCTTCTTTGCCTGTTCGGTTTCTAGTGTTAGCTTGAAATTTGACAAATCAAGATCTTCTATCAAGTTTCTGCCTTCCGGAACATAATCCTTTATTTGCTCAACACTTTGAAGAAAAGCTTTTTCTAAATCGTCGTTTTTAAGTTTTAGTCTTACTTTTCCATCCTTTGCAGTCTTTTCTATCTCCCTTACCATTGATTTTCTTTCATCATACTGCATCTCCGACAGCAAAACTAAAAGCTTTGCAGCCCTCACTTTGTTAATAAGATTTTCCGTTTTCTTATAAATATTCCTTATTCTCTCTATTAAATCAATAGCATCATACTTGAGGCTTTCTAAATATTTTCTGCTAATAGCAACGAATTCACATGGGTATAAAGAAATATGCTCAAAACACTTGGTAAATGTTCCGTCACTTTCATCAAACAAAGCTCCACTTTCTCTATATTCTGAGATAGCAATTCGAAGAATATATCCAAAAACTGTTTCCTTAAACCATGATTCTTCATATTCAATAGTCTCTCCAATAGAGAATACATCTGAGAAAGTCACCAAATAGTCTCTTCGCATTTTCTCATGTTCATCATCTACTATCCCTCGCAGAATAAAATCCGAGTATTTCACTAAACCACCTTTTTCTATTCCATATCCATAATGGGTTGCTTTATTACAACGAATCAACCATGTAGCCAATACAAGTATATTGATTGCAATCACATCTGTTTCAAATGTGCATTGATCAATAAGTCTTTCAACACAATTGTATGGATCACCATCGCCCTCATATCCCATAATAGCTGCAATAAGCATATAGCAATCCGAAAAAGCATTCGCTTTTAAAGAATCTTTTCCTAAACGAATTGCTGTTTCTTTTACAATATGTTGACTACTAGTAAGGTCTTTTGAATTATGAATCATATCAATAATATTGGTGTTGATAAAATTCGTAAAGAAAGCGTCTAATGCATCGTAAATACTTTGTTCACTTACCTTGCAATGCCATAGGCAATAGAAAAGCGGTGTCGCTATTTTGTCTCTGAATAAATCTTTTTCTATTTCAGTTAGTCCCTTATTTTTGTTAACAACAATTCTTATAAATAGGTCATTTCCCTCTTCCTCATTCATAGCAAATAATCGCTGCAAATCCGCATTTTTTGAACTAAAAAGGCGCCAACTATTGTCATTTCGAACGATCAAATCAAATAGTTTTTCCAACTCATAATCGTCAAAATTTACTCCCGGCATAACTGCTAACTGTATTAGCAAGGACACATAATAGTTTGTATCAGATATATCCGTACTATTTGAATTATCCGAAAGACTGAATAAAGTAGTAATTATATCATCTCTTAACTCTATATCCAACATGACAATAATAATTATTATCTGATTCCAAAAATCATCTTTTTCCCGGATATGTTCCTCTAAATAATCTAATCTGCTCTTTCGCCTAGTTTCCCTGGAAAAATTGTTGGTTGTTATACAATATGCGACCAAATAAGCCTGGTACTGTCTATGAACAAAATCATATCCCTCTGTGTTCTTGCTGACTAGATGACTTCTACAGAGGAACTGTATAAACTCATCAATACTTGATTTATCTTCAAGCCATTCTTGCTGATAATATCTTTTTAAATCCCTTCTGGATTGGCAAATATACTTTTCTAAAGTATCATGCCTTACCACAATCTTTTCATTTTCTGATACCGCCATTTGATAGGCAACCTGCGACAACTGTCTCATTACATCTTCGTAATTATACCTAGCATAATTATTCCAGCTCAGCCATAATTCAATTGATCGTCCATATATCTTAACAAAATCTGAAGGCAAACAACTGTCATAGCTGCTTATCATTAATAAACTCGTCAATTCCAAAGGATTCTTAATCAAATCCTTGACATTGGAATTTTTGTATAATGGAACCAAAAAATCCTTATCTACATCAAGTTTTTCACGACCACTTATTCTATTTAATGCAGCATACCATCTTTCCGCAAACTCCCTCACCGTGTCTTTGGGGTCACCAAAATGTGGTGTCAAACCATCTATAACATATTCTTTAGCAGACAATTCAACCCCATCTCTTTCAAGTCGTGTTTCCTTAACACTCTCCATATACTCTCTATATCGAGATGATAAATAACACTTATTTCCGCGTGAAAACGCATCTAATCCTTCAAGAAACGATACACGAAATCTTGTACTTGAAAACTCTTCAACGCTATCGATAATGTAAATTGGTTTTTTTATTGAAGATAACAGTCTGTCCACTTCATCGTCAGAAATATCATTCTCAACTAAAGATCTTATAGCCTCTCTGATTACTCTAGCAAAGCCTTCGGGCTCAGACACATCAGGATAATCTTCTTCTTTTAAGTCTCTAACACTGATAAAGAACGGGCATGCTCCTTCCATTATTCCTAACTTAGCACAAACACCTTCAATAATTTGACGATCACCAAATAGCCCCCCTTTATTATCAAATAGTTCAACATAATACTTATAAGCATATGCCAAACTATACATTTTTAGGAGAGTAGTCTTTCCCCCTCCCGGAGCAGATAAAAACCATATCCAATTTAAGTCTTCTTTCTCCTGAGAATCGCATTCTCCATCTTTATTGAAATTGGATTCCTCAGTATTCTTATCGTTTCTAAAATTCTTTTGTATTAAATCATCTGAATCCCCTTTCTGCGAATCAAATTCCACATTTTCTATTCTCTCAGCATTATTCTCCTCACTGTATGCTTTATACATCAACTCATCGACAGTTACTTTCTGCGCATTGAATTCTTCTTTTTCTGACTCATCAGTGGTTACTTTTTGTTTACTTAACTCTTCTTCTTTTTCTAATTCAGCGATTTTTGCATCTATAGCTGCTATCATTTTGTCAATATCGCTGTTTTGTATACCATATCTAGTAATGCCCCTGTCAAATATAGGACTCTTTCCGCTCTCATACTTCTCTCTCTCAACAAAGGAAAGGTGCGTGTAAACATCTTGAAGTTTTATTTCAGCTCCGCCTGCCATCATAGCCGCTGGAATAGAAAAGGCATCATACGCCTCACAAAATTCAATAGTTTTTCTTAAATACAATTCTAATAATTCATCATTTCTCATCATATGAAACTATTCTACCTCTTCTCACTTAGATACCGTGAAACAGCACTATTGCATTCTTCCAATTGTACTTTTAATATTTCATCCATCCATAATACATAGTCCTTATTGTCTAAGTTACGATTCGTATATACATTTTCTCCATAATACTTTAGTAAAATATGAGCAACTGCTTCTTGAATATAGCTCTTTTCTATTTCTGTACAACTCGAATCATTCCATCGTGCTTTAATATATTCTATAAAGATTTCCGAAAGATCAAATCTAATATCGTCTGCATTAGTGCCATAACCCTCAAAAAAACGAACATCCGTAAGATGCAGAACCAAAGATGCTGCTATCACCATTACATAGTAACGACTCTGATACGGCAACATATTCAACTGAATTCTCACATCAGAATTACTGTTCTCCTTGAAAAGTCTTAATAAACATCGCGCAGCCAAATGATAGGCAAATACTATGGTTGAAAATTTAACCCGTCCATTGATAAATTCCATTAACGCTACATTTGTAAAAAAAAGTTCTCCTAATTCTTCATCATCTTTATTCCCGGCAAAGATCATATTAAATCTTTTATTTCCCTCTGATTCTATCTTCTCTATACACGCTCTAATAAGCGACAACATTTCCGTTTGCAAGTAGACCAATCCATCATCTTCCTCAGATAAGCACAAATACTTAAACGCTAATTCTTCATATACTCTTTTATATTGTTCTTTGTACACGGTTAGTTCTCTTGATGTATAGCGAAGCATAATCTGTTCAATTATTCTCTCTATCGACTCATAGAATGCACTTTTCCCTTGAAACTCTCTTACTATCCACACTATCACTGCCGGAGTACACACTATTTTTCTCAAGTAATAATTTCTAATAACATAGTCATATAAATACTCTGCATCATCAGATTTGGAATTACTCATATAGCTCTTTACATATTGCATAAAAACTGTTTTGTCTTCAACAATATTTCTATTCGATATCGAATACTTTTTGTATCCATTAAAGTCCCCCCCCCAGAACAAAGGTCTAGTCGACATTACTATTCTTGAATTAGCCCCCAATTCAATATCGCGCTGAAATGCATTTAATCTTTTTATCAGTTTTACCCTGTTATCAAGGGAAATTTCATCAAATCCATCAACGAGTAAAATCAATTTCTTACTCATGTTATATTCCCTTAACAGCTCATTAAATGTTTCTCTTGTAATGTATCTATCAATTCTAATACTTTCTATTTTCGCCAAAACATCATATATCCATCCAACTACATCACCGTCCCCTGACATTTTGAAATCAAAGTTCTTGCATTCCAAATAGATGCAGAGATATGATTCATCCACACTATGAAAAAGCCTTATGTTTTCGTATTTACGTATGTCATCTTGCGACAAACTCATTCTGTATTTATATGACGCTGCCAATAAGATACTTCTCATAAATGTTGTTTTACCATATCCATTTGGTGCCTCAATCAATATATTTTGATCGTATAAATCCAGATTATTTATATTCCACTTGCAATCATTTCCGCTTTCTTGTATCAATGGCAATTGATACACATCACCTATTTTAGCTATTATCTCATCATTTTTATGCTCGCCCTCTTTTTGAGCAGAAAGACTTTCATAACGATTCCAGAATAAGTCTGTCAAAACTTTTTCGGTCTTATTTTCAATTTTGGGCAAAAGTAGTGTATAAGACCCATTATTTCTCAAAATTCCGCTATTCGGTTTGTTAAGTATTGTAATCTTAGTTGGATCTTTTTCATCTTTTTTACAATTACAAGGAATTCCTTTCTCATTCAACTCAATTTTGAGTTTCTTTATCAACCCCTTTATATCGGCATTTGCATCGCCAACTATTTTAAGCGCTAGTTCTGTCGTTTTGTATTCTTTTCCCTCTCTTGATAACAACAATAAAAACAATTTCCATCTTTGATTATCTCTTATCGTAAAGCTTTTCCCTTCTTCCTCGGGATTCAAAAAAAGAATCTTTTTATTCTCTTCATCTACCGCAATTGTTTCTTCAATATTTAAGTATCTCATCTCTTCATCTCCAAAAGCCGTAATGGCATCTAATAATCCACCAACAATCTACTAAAAATCCACCCATAATCCACTGGTTCATCTATTTCTACAACTGACCACACCGTTTCCGTAAGAAAATCAAATCATCAAAAGAAGCGGAGGTAACGAATATGAAAAATAATAACAAATATTCAAAAACTCAAGCACAGCTCAACCTTGAAAGCACTCTCCAGCTCATCAAAAACAAAGGAATAATTCCTATCCAGTTAAAATCCAATTCTGTAAACAGCCTTTTACACAAAGAACTCTCGGAGGCCTTAACAGCAATGATCTTTGTTCTTCTTCACGAGCAGGATACTCATGCTTTAATTACTTCAATTGCTAATGCGTACACTTCTCAGTACTATGAAGATAAGCACGAGTATGATCTTCTGTATGAAGCTGTCTCACTTACCTTCTTAGGCCTCTACAACATTATAAAAAAATCAACAACCAAAATGATCAATGGCAAGCCGATAAAAATCAACAATATTGGCCGTGTAAGAATCGATACTTTTGATAAGCCTGAGCTCTTTGTATACAATCTTAGGGCTTACATACAGCATAATATTCTTACAGATCTTGCTCATAGCTATGGATCAAATGCTAAACACACCGAATCCGATACAACAGTCTCTGACGAAGATAATGAATCAATCAACAAGCTTGACTCCATGAAGTATAACAAAAACAACATTGAAAGTTCCACAGATATTGCAAACAGTGTTGCCAATAAAATCACGCTTAAAGAAGATATGCATTCATTAGTAAACGCCGTCATAAATCGATTTTGTGACAGAAAACCGGTTGCTGGCTACATTTATCTTTCCATAATGAACGGTTCCTATGATCCAATGACTATGGTAAGCGATCTTAAATCAAAAGATTTTAATCAGCTTTTCCACGCAGTTCTTAACGAACTCGAAACAACCTACAATGTTGATCTTAGCGCCTACAACGACACGAACTTTAACGCAGACAAATACCTTTCATCATTCAAATGCATCTCGGACGAATCAGCCAGAGGAAGAATCGACCGTCTTGCCTCACAAACAAGAGGAGACGTACAAAAACTCCATGCTTATGAGGTTGCAAAAGCGAACCTTCATATGTAGCACATCAGTCATCTACACGATTCTGTTTTAATTCACTCCCTATATCTCTTCCGGATATTGGGAGTGAATTATGCTACAGATATCTATTTTCCCCGTGAAAATTCATCAATATCATGATCCGGAATATATTCAATTATCTCACCAAAATCAGTATCCAGTATCTTACATATTCGTTCTAACACTTGAATAGTTACTTCTTGATCCTTTTTCATTCTTGTCATAGTATTGGGCGCAATATCCGCCATCTTTCTTAGGTCAGCAGCGCTCATTTTCTTATCAATTAATTTCTTCCATAGTTTATTATATGATATAGCCATTCTTTCACCTATCCATCATAAACACTGTCGATATACTCTTTTTTATTATAACTAAACCATTCTCTCTCCGTCAATTACGTTTTCGCATTTCGATGCGAGTTTACGCTATCACAAGCATTATAACTGCTATCGAAATTGCGCAAATGGTGAAATGTAGGGCTTATTCTCATCTAAACTATCGGGTAGATCAATGGTATTACTACCGCATCCCCAAAGAACCGTACGTGAGAGTTTCCCCTTTCATGTGGATTCAATCTTTATAAATATCACAACAAAAAGCTTCGGCAAATGAAAACTGCTTAAAACTTAAGCATTATCGGCTGAGGTTTATTAAGTATACCATTTGGGGGACAAAAAGATTCAAACTTAATCAGTAACAGAAAGATCCATACAAAGAAGCGCCTGAACCGACATTTGCCGGAACTGGCGCTTCTTTATCTACGGACTTATTTTACAGCCCCTTATTATTTTAATGGCAACTGTGGCGAAACTTTTATCACCCCCAGATACTCATCTAGTTTATTTACTTGTATCATTAGCACAGTGTTAGTAATCAGCTATATTCACTTACCAAACACGGTCATCAATTATAATATCTGAATAATTTTTGATATTTTTTGTTGATTCCAAAGGCGTGAGTCTAAATGCTCCATTGCCGATATATGTTATTGATTTTGGCAGGCAAATGGAATCTATATTAGTTTCACTGAATGCCATGTTCCCAATATATGTAAGCGTTTCAGGAAGCACAACACTTGTAATATGCGTACGTGCAAATGCACTTTCTCTAATCTCGGTAATACCTTTTGGAATAACAACATCTTTTTGAATGCCTATATATAAGAGCAACTTATTATCTGATACTATAAACTGACTATTCCAATCAAGATTTTTTATATGAATCAGTTCTTTTACATAGTTGCTACAGTCGCATGCACCATTTTGAAAATTGACGCTATAAATTTGATCGCCTAACCCTATCATACTATCAAAGTGCATATAGAATTCCATACCATTATTGAACACAAAAGAAATATGTCCATTACAATCTTCAATCATACCACTTTTAGCTCTATAACGAATTTCTCTGAGCTCTGATAACTTTAAATTTGTGCACTCACAATCAATAACCAGATTACCATTTTTATCAACTCCATAATCTGCATCACACTCTGGATCATCCGAGATAATAATCCTGTCATTATAAGAAATTCCTGTGATTTTACATACTTTTTCCAATATTCTTGTGAATTCTTTCACGAAAGTTTTTCCATCCATTTTGAAACAACTATATCCTCCTAGTCCATTCATAATTTTATATGTTGCAAATGAAACACATTAAATATCAAGTTCATTAGCAATACGCACAACATGTTCCCTCTGGGATTCACACACACTTTTCTTCTCTTCCATGATAGTACTTCCTTGTCTTCATGTTCTCTACTCATTATTACGGTACTCTGCATATATCGACACAAAAACACGGTTATTGCATACTCTCATCATTTTTCATAAAAATTTTCTATTATTATATTACTTTCATAGCATCAAAGCAATATATTATCATCTTGTTAACCTTAGGTATTACCAATGGGAAATATATTGATTTCAAGCCGTTAAGTTGCATTGTTATCTTTGAATAATTCTAATTCTTTTAAAGCGGTTTCTTCTGTTGGAGCCGCATATATAAGCTTCAGATCAGCCATCAGCTTTTTGATATCTTTGTATGAAACAAACTTTTTGATCTTAGCCGTGCAAAACGCGAAATCATCTGTATTTTTATTGAATCGTACGCATGCAATATCTCTTACCTACATCCCGCAACATATTCTATCAACAACTTAATTTTATCTCACTATCTGCCCTTATGCTTATCCATCTGCCCCCGATTTATCATCGTATCCGTTACATTCTTTTTCCCATCCTGCTTTGCCATATATGCCTCAAAAGCATCAGCTCCATATACCGGCTGTTCTTCAGCAACTACTGCTAATCGCCCTAGAGGAAGATGTGTTGTTTCTCTTTCTGGTGTTCCATAGTTTTCCTTATTTTCTGACTTTGACTCTTTCCTGCGATCTCTCAGCTCCTGCATGCGTCTGTCCATAACATCGAGGCGAAGATTATCTACTTTGTCGATGGCGGCATCGAGGTGAGGTTCCAGCCCGGTATATACTTTCTTCTGCCACTCCCATGGTTTACGGAGATATGACTGGTTATCACGGGCTATATCATCCTGCACATCATCTTTTTTCTCCCTGCCAGCAAGCACGCGGAAGCTGTCTGCAATCTGACGACTCGCGGTTCTCATACCTTCTGAGAATCCATCAATTCTTGCAAATATCATAATCATATCTATAGCATCACGATATGAAAGTAACGCTAAATCAACCATCTCTTTTCCTCCATTCTTTGCATAATGTTATCTGTATATAATCATTTTAAGACCTTCCAAATTCCATTTTTATTTGCACCTTCACGCTTTATATATCCGTTTTCCCTTAAATAAGTTATATTCTTCTGAACAGCCGTCTTTCCTATATTTAATATTTCCATAAGTTGCGGCTGAGTTACCTGGGAATTTTTTCTCATCTCTGCTAATATTTTCAGCTGTGTATCATTTAATTTCTTTTCATTATCTTCAATCACTTCATCCGTTTCTGCTTTCATAATATCAAATGGAATTGTAACCACTATTGAATTATCTCTAAACTCAAAGGCTTCTCTTCCATATATACTCGTTATCTGCGGAACACCTCTACCAGATCGTTCACTAATATGGAGTTGTAAAAAAATATCTGAAAGTTTTCTATTTACCGGAACGGATACCCCCAAATAAAAACCATTCAACGTCTGTTTTGGTGCCAAGGTTCCCCTTGACAATATTTCAATTCTATCACTATACACTGTAATCATGGGTGCATTTCCATCTATCCAACTATTATGAACAAAAGCGTTTATCATTGCTTCACGAAATGCATCCTGATTAAACAGTGGAACTTCTTTTCTTTGAACAACTCGATTCTTTTCATCTGCCTGTGGTATATTCAATACATCTCCATATTCAAGGACCTTATCCAACGAATATAATAAGCAATTATTGCCAAATTCACGAACTGAATAAAGCTGTGATGCTTTATCTTTTCCTCTAAATATAGACACACGAATAGGAATCTGACTGTCATCAGACAACAACTGAGCTAACATATTATACTTTCCTTCTTTGTTACGAAGTCCCAGATTTTTCTCAAAAGTTGAATTTTTCAATACTATTCCTTTGTCCTCGTAATATAAAAAAAGTTTTCTGAATGAAAGCTCCTGGTCATATGCTTCCTCACTCTCCATAGTTGGAAATCCATTTCTTAAAATGTCAAATAACTGTGACTCTCTCTCTGGGTATTTGTTAAGATTTACCTTACTAGATCCGATACGTAAATATCGAACACCATTGAATGCGGTTGGAACTTGTTTTGCCGCTGGGATCACAAGTACAACAACTTTCTTTGATTTAATAGTTAGCTCCTTAAAATAGAAACCGATATCTGGAACCACATTTCTTGCAAGATAATGTTCTAAAGGTTCATTCTTGACATCTCTATGATAAGTGAACGTAGTTCCTGTAAACTCATGTGTGTCATTATTCACGCCCCATACCAAATACGCGTTTTCTTTTCCCAGCAATGCCGCAACATTTGACATAGAAGAAATATACTCCCCTATACCATTTTCTTCATACCAGTTTTCCTTAAATTCAAACCACTCTTCCTCAGTGGCATATTCTGTTAATTCCTTAACGATCATCTCAAGATTCTGCATCTTCTCACCCCTTATACATATATTTTATACTTTTATCCCCCACTTTATCCCCCACTTTATCCCCCACTTTTATCAGTTCCAAGGTGGGGGATAAATTATCTATTGAATTTTATCTTACCACAATCGAAAACCTACTACCATACATATATTACAAAGTATCTACCATCTTCCTCGCCTTCTGCTCAGCGATACGCTCATGAATATTTGTATTATATAACTTATAAAGACTTGTATCCTTTCCGATCTGATTATCAAATGGTATTACAACATTACCACACTTTAAAAGTCCCATACCAGACTGACTGTTTGTGACAAAACGAAGCTGCGCATCTGACACGCCGATTACTTCTGCCATCTTTGCACTGTCAGTATTTGCCTGTTTCAATAGTGCAACAAACTCAGAGTTGGCAAGCATTGTGGTAGCTGTATAGTTCTGTAAAAGATCAACAACATTCTGTGTGATACCAGTACAGAGTCCGCCCTGCTTCCTGACCTTCTTCCAGAGCTGCTGTAAATACTTTGCGGAATACTCTGAATTTAAAAGAACATGAAACTCATCTATATAGAGCCATGTTGCCTTTCCTCTCTTTCCATTTTCCACAATACGCTGCTGTATCGACTCCATCATAACAAGCATAGTAATCGGGCTAAGCTCTGTTCCAAGGTCTCGTATACCATAAACCACAAAGCGGTTATCTACGTCTACATTTGTCTGATGATTAAAGATGTTAAGCGAACCATTGACAAAAAGTTCCAATGATAGGGCTACCTCCTTTGCTTCCTCCTCCGGCTGAGCCATAAGGATCTCATAAAAGTCACTCATGACAGGGATATACTTCTCTCGGCTTCTGGCTATATCTATATACATCTTTCTTACGCATCGGTCGATGATAGACTTCTGACGGGAATTTAACGAATCCCCAATACACTGCTCACAGAGTCCTAGCATGAACTCGCCCTTTTCTCTAACCCATCACTTTGTATCGTTCTGATCAAGATTCCAAACATCCATGGAAAGCGGATTCACATAATTATCTGTATAAGTAGACATATTTACTACTGTGCCTCCATAGGTATGAGCTACATCAAAATACTCATTCATAGGATCAATAACGATGATCTCATCATCACCGGATAAGAACACCGAACCCATCTCCATCTTACAGAAAAATGATTTACCTGATCCCGACACTCCGAAGGTAAATCCATTTTCATTTATCAGCTTCTTCCTGTTACCAATATTGATGTTCTTGCTTACCTGATTTATACCATAATAATTGCCGCCTGCATCATTAAGCTCCTGCACATTAAATGGCATAAGAACCGCAAGCGACTGGGTAAGCATAGTTCTCATTGTCTCAACCTGCCTGACACCAATCGGAAGAGCTGTATTCTGTTGATGAGCAAAAGATATTGATGGAGCATACGCGAAACACACTACTTATTTCTACAGAACATATTTAATATTTCATTATAAAAAATAAAGACGTCCTGCATTTTTTCTATGCTGACGTCTTTATCTTATAATCCTATCTTGGGGCAATCTTATTATATCCACATTACTCAGTTAATTTTTGGTGTACCAGTTAGTGTACCAATTTTTTATGAATTATATAAATTTATACTAGATTTTTAAAGTGTACCCTTTGTCAAGGACACTATGACTTTTCCTTTTCAGATTTCTATTTTATATTTGTTTGTTGCGTAGAGGCATCAAAGTGATGCCTCTGATTGATTGTTTTCACCTTTTGCTTTAGGGTTTAACAGTGGATAAATTCCTGTTGTCAGATATTGATAATATTCAACAGGTGACAACCTTGCTAAGTCCCATTGATAACGTTCTGTATTATAATATTCTGTCCAATCCCTAACTGCGTTTAATATCTCCTCATAGCTGTAGCACTCTGATAGATCTAATTCATCTTTCATATGACCAAAGAATGATTCCTGAGGAGCATTGTCCCAACAGTTTGCTCTACGTGACATAGACTGTCTCAGTTCGTTATCCTTTAACAATTGGATAAATTTAATGCTGGTATAGTGGGAACCCTGATCGCTATGTATTAATGTTTCTGTGCTTAAATCAGTTCCATGTTTTTCTATTAACTGCTTTACTGTTTCTAATACAAAATCAATTTCTAGTGATTCGCTGAGAACCCATGACAGAAGCTCCTTGGTACAGGCATCTATAATTGTTGACATATAGCACCGGGGTGCTTTTCCATTTATAATATACGTGATATCCGTTAACAGAATTTTTCTTGGTCCGTGTTCCTCGAATTCACGGTTTACTATATTAGGTGCGGTATATGCAGTTGCCATTGCTTTTGCCATTCTTCGATAGGGATTTGCCTTGCGGATAGGGCACTGTAAGTTGTACTTCTTCATCAGCCGCCGGATTTTTTTGATATTCATCACTATCGGCGGTTCCATGTGTAACAACCTCATATATATGCTACGGGCACCTTTATGATATCCTCGGTACTGGTATGCTTTCAGAATCAAAAGAAAATCCTGTCTGTCCCGTTCCTCCCTTTCCATTCGCTGGTTTTCTGTTGATAGATAATGGTAATATCCCGAACGGGATACTCCTGCTATTTCGCACATGGCAGCTACATTCAATAGATTATCGCTTTTTTGCATGGTATCATAAATAATCTGATACTTTGCATGTGCTGGTATTTTCATTATTCCGGAGCCTCCGGATCTAAAGATACAATTTTTTTTAGAAACTCTATCTCCTGATTTTTATATGCCAGTTGCATTTCTAAATATTTTATCCGATTTTCAGCCGAAAGATATCCGTTGCAACCCTGTGCATATGTGTTAAGATCTCGAAAGCCATTTCCCTTTTTTACTTCGTTTCCAATCATGGTTTTCAAACCATTTATCCTGGAATCCCCTAGGATATTTGGATCTATTCCAAGAGTCGAAACAATTTCACGTGGAAGCCTGCCCTTTGACAGTTCCTCCCAAAACAGTTTTTTAAATTCTGCCGAGAAATGTACAATGCTCGGTGATACATCCAGCACATATTTGCTATTTCTCAGTGTGAGCATTTCCTGTTCTGTAAACTTTTTGTTTGCCATAATTTCCTCCAATTCATTTTTATTGTAATATCAATCTGAATTGGAGTCAAAACCGATTTTGTCCCAAATAAATGGTTTTATCAGCACCATGTCCGAAGTTAAGGGTTCCCTGTAAACTCATTGTCTAGATTTAAGGGTTTTCATTAAAACTTACTGTCCAATGGTAAGGGTTTTAAAAACTCAAACTGTCTAATCTATAGGGTACATTTTATTTATGTATCTAGCAATCACCGAAGAACCCTTGATTTATAAGGCTTTATCAATATTTATGAGGATATATAGAATTATGAAAATTAGGCTGATAAATAACGATTCCTAATTTCATGTATACCTCCTTGGGGACGTTCCTTTTGTAACGAAGAGTGTCCCTCTGTATTATTTCTTCTTATATAGCGTAGCCACCAAATAGCCACGCATACAAACTCTAATATACTATAACGTGGCTAAATTGTAAATGTTTAATGGGGACGTTCCTTCTGTCACGAGGAGTGTCCCCTGTCTTCTAATTCATGTCGATATCAACTAACTGTTTATTTCTTTGTTTCCTTTACCTCAATAATAAACACAGATGAAACACAATTCCCTTTATTCCAGACCCTCTGCAATACATCCGGCCCACTCTTCCAGATCATCAGCTCTTCTGTTCTCGCCGCTCATGTAGAAACTGGCTACTATAAGTTTCTTTCCTTTTCTCATGATCGCACTCTCTGAGCCATCCCAATAAGCATCTACATCATCCAGCCCAGCTATCTTCATATCAATTTTCTCATAGTCAGACTGATGCTTTGCCCTCTGCACATAAGCCTGATAAAGTTTATCTGCCAGCCACTCATTTTTAGCCTCGTGATAGGTTATCACCAATCCACCATGACATATATTCCCATCTGTGTAAACTATATCGCCATACTCATAAACCTTATAATTTTCAGGCCACAGAATATCAGACCATTCACTTATCGTATTCACGTCATCATCGACATTATCTACCTTCTGGATATCATCGCAGGAAGCCAGATCAGTTATTGTCCGAAACGGAATTTCTCCCTGATATTCGGAAAGCGGCATCTGATTTCTAGCTGTGCCATCACTCAGTATAAACATACATCCAAACACTATCATTGCCACATATGCAATTATTCCAACAACGGCCTTTACTGTGTATATTCTGGCACCTTTTCTCCAGTTTGTGCCTGAACCCAGACTATCCCCATCAAGTATTTTTTTGCGGAGCCTGTACAGACTCACAGCCTTAACCAGGCCAGTCACTATAAATATGATCACACACAATACGAGGGCTATACTTATCAGACTTCCTCTGTTTACCATCGATAGGAACGGCTGACTTGTAAAGACAAGTGCAAGATATACTATTATCCAGATGGACATCCATATTATGTTAAACCTCTGACTTCTATGCAGCGAATTCATCGCCATCGCCTGGACCTCAGGGTCTGTGTCCATCTCCCTGGCATCTATATCATCTGCTCTGTATATATGAAATACTCCATACTTTGCCACGTACTTCCATCCAAAAGCGCCGTTCAACTCCACCTCATCATCATCTGGTCCGTCGTTGTCATATAGCACGAATCCTTTCTGAGCCGGCTGCAACCTATACCTCACCTTTTCAGGTTCGCATCTGTCAAATTCAGCTATTCCACGGAACACTCCACCATCCCGCAATATATACCCCCGCTCCGCCATATATGAGAGCCAGCACTCAACCCCGGTCACATCATAATCCGGACACGGTATGATGCGGTGCACACTTTTTGTATCTTTTTTCTCCTCCATATTTGAATCCTCCATATAAATTTTTTGTGAATAGTCCGCACTCCGCTGCAAAAGAATCTCTACATTTCATCTGCTGCATCTTCAGCATCCCGCACACACATTCTAAGTCTTTCCACCTCATGCTCATATGCAGATACACCCTTATCTGTGATGCTGTATGTTCGCTTACGGCCTTCCACCTCCATTTCCCTTATCCACTTTTCCTTCTCAAACTTTCCCAATATGGTGTACAGAGTCGCCGGCCCGATCTTTACCCTTCCACCGGTTCTCTTCTCTATATAGTCTGCCACATCTATCCCACACATTGATCCTTTTGAAAATGCCATCAACACGTAGAACATAGATTCAGTCAGAATATCCATAGCTTTCTTTGGCATAATATCACATCTCTTTCTCAATATCGTTTATTGATATCATATAACGATATTGTATAGTGCATTAGGATATTTGTCAATACAACAAATATCCACTCTGAGCTTTCCCGCCATGTATAGCATACTTTCAACTATGCTTACTGTTCTTTGCTTTTTCCTTCTTTCCTGACATAGCCATATAGAATATGACATTCAGCACGATACCTGCGCATGTTGCTATCGGCGCTGCAAGTCCTATATTTGTAAGGCTTGCATCCGGCTGGATACTCATGTAATACGCCAGTGGAAGTCTCACAAGCAGAGTCTGTATAAGTCCCTGGATCATGACCCACAGCGACTTCTCATGCCCATTGAAATATCCTATCATACTGAACAGCACCGCCGTGACTATAGTCTCAGGCGCAAATCCCCTCAGATACTCGGAGCCCCTCTGGATAACAGACGCATCGGTGGTGAAAATTGATGTCAGTTTGTCACCAAAGAACCACACACCAACGAATACCACCACACCAACCGACAGTCCTATGCCCATTCCTGTAAGCATGGCTTTTCTTGCTCTGTCCTCTTTTCCAGCTCCGACATTCTGCGATACAAATGAAGCCATGGACTGCATAAGCGAACTTGGTACCAGCATGGCAAAGCTGACTATCTTGCAGGCAACTCCATATCCGGATGATGCCTCCAGGCCAAGTCTGTTGATAAATGCACACAGCGCTAGGAACGACATCTGTGTAAGGAACTCCTGCATCGCCAGCGGAAGTCCCACTGAGAGCAATCTTCTGCACTGTCTGTTTAATCTGAAATCTTTTCCTGATATCTTAAATGGAAGCTTTTTCTTCTTTAACAGTGCCAGCGCAAGAACCACACTGATAGCCTGGGCAACAACGGTTGCTATGGCTGCACCCGCAGCATCCAGATGACATCCCGCAACCAGTATAAGGTCACCGACAACATTTACTATACATGCCACAAACACAAATATAAGAGGTGATTTGCTGTCTCCAAATCCTCTGAATATCGCGGTGAGCACATTGTAGGCCATAATGAAAAATATTCCGCCTCCGCATATCCTCACGTACGACGATGTAAGAGTGACCGCCTCTGCCGGTGCCTGCATCAACACGGACAAAGGTCTTGCAAACGTCACCATGACAACTGCCAGCACCACCGCAAGTATTGCAAATATGGTCGTGGCGCCTCCAAGAAGCTCTCCTATCTGATCCGTGTTCTTTTCGCCTATATATCTGGCAATAAGCACTGTGACCCCCATAGCAAGTGCTGTTATCACAAATGTAACCAGATTGAGCACCTGGCTGCCCGTAGATACGGCTGAAAGTCCCGCCGTCGAACCGAATCTTCCAACCACCAACAGATCAACCGCACCATATGCAGCCTGAAGTATCAATGCTCCAAGAATCGGTCCCATGAATGGGAGCATTTTTCTAATTATACTTCCCTGTGTAAAATCTGTTTTATCCTGTACACTCATCTTACGTTCTGACTCCTTTTACTCATAACTTCATAAAGTTTTTCAATGGTCGCTATCATAATATCGGCATCCTCATCTGTGATATCGGTAAGAGACTCCCCCAGTCCTGTGAAATACTCATCAACATATTTGCCAACCAGATCTCTGCCAGCCTGAGTGCTCCTTATATACACAATACGTCCATCCGCCTCTGAAGCCTTCTTTTCAACAAATCCCAAGCGTTCCATATCCTTTATCGTCTTTGTCACGCCCGGTCTTGGGAGCCCCAGCTCATCACTTATATCACTGACCTTTACCTCAGTCTCAGACCTCTCAAATCTCGTTATCACATCAAGATAATGTATATGAGTCGGTGTGACTCCATTTGGCAGCTTTGGCATCATATCTCTGACTCTCTTAGCTTGATAGCAGGCATCCATCACCTGTTTTATCTTTTCCTTTGTCATAGCATTCCTTCCTGTAAATTTATCAAATATTATTTTATTGTTATTTCGTATAATTACTTTGGGTAATTATCGTCGGTAAGTATATTCACATTTTCTCTTTTTGTCAAGGGATAGGATATATAAACTATTCATATGCCTGCGTAAGCCATTAGCCACCATGCATAAAAAATGCTCCACCTGATTCTCTCACAGATGAAGCATTTAATTATTCAATCCTTTTTACTAACTACCTTTACTATCCCTATAACCGATTCGATCAATACCACCGCCACAAATGGTATTCCCGCCAGAGTCATTGAAAACATCATATATTCGATCCCATTCAGCAGATGCTCCCATCCTCCTGTAGCCTGCGGCACTATCCACATTTCATTGTTGACCAATACACTGATTCCAAGTCCAAATATCAGCCCGAAGATCAACCACGCCACACATATTATGGCGACGTCTTTCAGCCTCACTCTCTGATTATCGTATATCCATCTCCTGAATATAATATACAAAACTACACATACAGACGGAACCGCAAATACAACGAACAGGTTATTGCTGTCATTATTCATCTCTTCCATGTAATCAGACAGCGTCATAATGCTCCAGCATATGAGCTGTACTACCAGACATATCAATATTTTCTTCTTCATATGCAAACTCCCCACCACATCTACTTTTTACATACTATAATAAAGTTCTTCACATTACAATTTAATTAAAATTATAATATGCTTTCACTCAGATCAGATATCTGTCAGCAAGCCCCACGATCACCTGCATCCCGCCGGAAAGCAGCATCACCCACACAGGATTCAGTTTGAATTTTCTAAGCAGAACAACACTTACCGCAAATATCACCACGAGATTCCACTTAGTTCCAGCGATACTTATCATGTCAATCCCAGACCAGACCGCCGTGACAAATATCGAAACACCCGCTGATGCGATCATCGCCACAACCGCAGGTCTTATTCCTCCGAGCAGTTCCTGAAGGATGTCCTGTTTGCGGTATTTCAGATAAAGTCTTACTATGACTGTGACTATGATACATGAAGGAAGTATACATCCGAGCGTGGCAACCACCGCGCCGACATATCCAGCCACCCGGAGTCCCACAAATGTCGCCGAATTGACCGCTATAGGGCCTGGAGTCATCTGGGATATAGTGATCAAATCCGTGAACTCTGACATGGTCATCCACCCATGTATCTTCACTATCTGTCCCTGTATAAGCGGCATGGCGGCATAACCTCCGCCGAAACTGAAGAGTCCTATCTGGAAGAAACTTAGAAACAACTGCAAATAGATCATTATTCCATCCCCCCTTTGTCGGGATGGTTTTCAGGATTTCCGTCAGAAGTATCCTCTGTCTTTTTATGCCCATGCCCTCTTCTTTTCTCCAGCTGTCCTCTGCAAACGCCGACAAGTCCACAGACAATTACTATGAACACGACATTTATCTCCAATATGTAGGATGCAACAAATGCAGCTATCATGAATAATATCTCCAGATCATCCTTCTGCTTTACTATGTCTGCTCCCATATCATATGTCACTGATGCAATGACCGCAGCTACACCGGCCTGCATTCCCTCCAGCATCTCACTGATCACCCAGTTAGTCCTGAACGCGCTGTAACAGTAAGATATGATGGATATGATGACAAATGGCGGTATGATCGTTCCGATTATGGCCACCAGTGCCCCTGCCATGCCGCACAGTTTATAGCCCACCGCTATCGCTCCATTTACTGCGATAGGTCCCGGCGACGATTGGGATATAGCCACAAGATCCAGCATCTCGTCCTGCTCTATCCAATGGTTTTCATCCACAAACCTTTTCTTCATAAGTGAAACGATGACGTATCCACCACCGAAGGTAAAGACGCTCAGATATAATGTTGTTATGAATATCTTCAGAAGAGTCTTACTCTTTTTTCCTCTTTCCATAATATACCTTTCTCGTGAAAACGTTTTCACGTTCCAGATACAAGTATATTCCTATTCGAGAAATTTTGGAAACATTTTTTATATAAAAGGGGCAGACACCTTAAAGTGCCTGCCCTGATCTGTATACAAACATTTTATTTTATCAGTCTGAACTTCTTTGCAAACCTCACAATAAGACCTCCCTTAGGCATATTGAGAAGTTCCTCCTCCGTATATCCTCCGGCTTTGAGTATAGCCACCGCATAGAATATGATCGCCACAAATACTGCAACAAACATCGCGATCACCCAGTTGCCGAGAAGCTTCCTGCAGCCCTCATATACAATGATCGTAACAACACCCATGAAGATAGATGCTATAGTAGGTGCAACGTATATTCGCCTGTTGTCCATCTTGCCAGTCTTGTACTTTGTGAGCGAACGCTGGTTGAATATACATATGAGCAGCGAATTCACTATCGAACCAAATACCAGTGCATAAAGTGCCCAGTCTGTGCAGTACAGCATAACCACAAGAACCACCACATGTATCACCAGTGCAAGGGTTGCATTGATAACCGGTGCCATCACCTTACCCATGGCCTGAAGCACACTGTTGGTTACAGTTGACTGTGCAAAGAACACTATGGATATGAATCCAAGATACATACATTTGGCTGCCATCGGATCCGCACCTGAGAACAGGAGCTGTATTATAGGCTTAGCCAGGACTCCCATTCCAACCGCACATGGTATGGTGACCAGCATGGACATGCTGAGCGCCTGATTCAGGAGTTTATTGGTTTTCTGCATGTCATTTCTTGCATACGCACCGGATATTCCCGGAATATATGCGATTCCAACTGAAGCTGCTATGGCAAGCGGAAGGTTCGTGAGAACTGTATACTGTCCTGAGTAAATTCCATACAGCTTTGCCATCTCCAGGGAATCCATGCCCTTCATCTTCATGACCACATAGAATACCTTCATGTCTATAGGTGTGAGCACGTTATACACCACTGCTGCCACCACGATAGGTGTGACTGTGGCAATGATTATTCTGAACAGCTTTCCATAGGATTCCGTGTCAGGACTTGTATCGCTCTTCACAGACTCCATGATACCCTTTCTTCTTCTCGCATAAGCGAACAGTATGAATATCAATCCTCCAAGGACTCCGGCACCTGTACCCATGGCACTTCCGGCAGAACCATACTTTGCATGCTCGGTTGTTCCAGCGGCAAATGGCTTTGCAAGCATATACGCAGCGACGATACTGACTACTGCATTTGCAAGCTGCTCTATGATCTGCGATATAGATGTAGGCACCATCGTGTTGTACGCCTGCAGATATCCTCTGAATATTGCAAGAAAGCCCGATATAAATATAGTAGGGGCAAGTATCTTAAGACTTAAGACTGCATTTGGCTGGTCACTTACAAACCATTCGGCTCCAAAGTACGTGATCAGTGCCGCCACAGCACCCGCTATGACTACATATATAAATGTACAGTAGTATATACGTCTGGCACTCTTGTACTGTCCCATAGCTATCTTACCGGCAACAAGCTTCGACACCGCTGTAGGAATACTGTATGTGGCGATCATTATGACCATGGCGTATATTGCATACGCTGAACCATAATATCCATTTCCCTCATCTCCAAGTATCTGATACAGAGGCGATCTGTACAGAAGGCCGATGATCCTCGACACGATTCCGGCTCCCGCCAGGATTCCTGCCTGAAGCGCCAGATTACTTCCCTTTCCTGATAGCTTTCCTTTCTTTGCCGTACCGGTATTTGTACTCATATCTAACTCCTTATTGCCATTTCTAAATCACTGTTGTAAAATTCAATTTGTATCTTTGATATATATCACAAACTATATATATACCAATTTTATGCAGTTAATTCAACCATAATATTTATAAACACGATGCATATTATGACCAAATATACCACAAGGAGGAACTTTAACCATGGAATACTCTTCACTTCCAAAGGATCCTATGGTGCTTCTCAGCTTCATCAACACGAAGCTCAGAGATGACTATCCAAGTCTTGACGAGCTCTGCAGCTCACTATGTGTAAATGCAGATGATATCAAGAGTAAGCTCGCATCCATCGACTATTCATACGATGCAGAAAAGAACAGATTTGTGTAAAAGCAAATCTGTTCTTTTCTCTTTTGTCAGACAGGGACAGCATCTGCTTTCCCCGTGCTGATATTATGTTTTATTTATCCTGATTTCCGGAAATTTTTTTATCACTCTCCGGTTTTGCCTGACCATTTCCAACTTCTTCAGCGTCATCTTTGCTGTCAGCTTCCTTATCAGGCTCTGCATCACTTCCTACTATATTATTTGCAAGCTTTTCAGCGTCCGCCCTGCTGGCCACGCTCTTCATAACATGCATGAATTTATCAAATATACTGATAGGATCATCATCTGAATCATCATCATCCTGAGACTGATCATCTGCATGCGTAGTGCCAGACTTCACATATTCATCATCTGGAAGATCTGATGGGTACTGAAGCATATGCTGCTTCTGCTTGAGCTTCCTTTTGTTCTCACGCTCCGCAAGCTTCTGCTCCGGCGTCTTCTTCTTGAACCTTATATCCTCTTCTTCCTCAGTTATATATATCGGCTCTCCCGTCTCCTCATCTATCCTGCGGATCTTCTCATACTCGGATGTCTTGAACGCAAGATTCTTCTCCTGCAGCTTTGCAGTGCATGTCCTGTTGATGTACATGTAACAGCAGGCAAATACAGGAACTCCGAGAAGCATTCCAAAGAATCCGAACAAACCGCCGCCAACTATAACCGCTGTGAGCACCCAGAAGCTTGAAAGTCCTGTGGTATCTCCGATGATCTTCGGTCCGAGGATATTGCCATCAAACTGCTGCAGTACAAGTATAACAATGAGCAGCACAAGACTCTTTATAGGATCTGCAATGAGCACGATGAAGAAACATGGCACAGCTCCTATGATAGGTCCGAAGAACGGTATGACATTTGTCACTCCGACGATAACACTTATCAGAACCGCATATGGCAGATTGAGTATCGTTGAAACTATGAACATGATCATTCCAATGATAAGTGAATCAAGTATCTTACCATTAATAAACTGACCAAATATCCTGTTCATCTCTGAAAGTCCGTCAAGGATAGTATTTGCATTCTTCACCTTGAATACCGCATATATGATCTTCTTTCCCCTAGATGCAAGATATTCCTTGTTTGCCATCACATATATCGAAGCGATAATACCGATGAAGAAATTGTATAGGAACTTAAGACCTGAGAACACTCCACTTCCTATATTCACCACGATCTTGTCCACATTTGGCATGATCTTGGTATTCAGCATATCCTGAACCTTGAGATATGCATTGTTCATATACTTGTTGATCTGATCCTCAGGTATATTGAGCTTCTGGAACTTCTCATTTATATTCTCCACCATCGTCTGAAGGTTGGAATAATAGGTATCCATGTTGCCCACAAGCTGCTTGATACTGTCGTAGAGCTGAGGAACCACCAGCCACACTATTCCGGTTATGATTCCAAGGAACACTATGGTAGTTAAAATAACCGACAAAGTTCTCGAAACCTTGAACAATTTTTTCTTATCCGATATGACTCTCTCCTGGAATATCGTATGAAATAATCTGTCGAAAAAAACAAGTATCGGGTTCATGAGAAACGCAATGACTGCGCCAACTATGATCGGTGCAAATGCACTCGATATCTTGTCAAGTATCGCACGAAATCCCGACCATTGCTCCAGTATCTTATTAAAAAGGAGTCCGACAACGATTATTCCTATGACCGCCAGACTTATGTTGAGAATTCTTTTCTTCTTATTATTAACAGCCAACTTCTTCTCTCCCATTCTTTAGCATATGTTTATTATATTAGTTTTTCCAAACCTGTTCAATACAGCTTACGCAAAATTAACCATACATTTATCATTTAATCTCATAAATTTTATAATTCGTGCATATAATGCACTTTAGGGGATAGTATGTTCAGAAAATTTATGTTGTTTACCCTACTGTTTTTTAGTAAAATGAGAACTAGCCAAGGGCAAATGCGAAAACTATCGCATACCAGGATTTCCTAAACGAGGGAGGTGTTCTATATGAATTGGGAGATTGCAACCTGGCTTATCATATTTGCCGTATGTCTCATTGCTGAGATCATATCGCTTGGACTTACAACCATCTGGGCATGTGGAGGAGCCCTGGTGGCAATGATCATCGCTTTTTTCAGCGGATCGCTGCCACTACAGATCGTTGCATTTCTTGTTGTTACCACTATTCTTTTCTTCACGACAAGACCGATTGCCAAGAAGCATCTTGACAACCAACTGGTGAAGACAAACGTAGAAAGTCTTATCGGCAAACACGTTATCGTATCTGCTGACATAGACAACCTCAAGTCCACCGGTCAGGTCTTGATCAACGGAGTTGAGTGGACAGCAAGATCCAAACATGGCGATACCATTGAAACCGGAACCGAGGTCGTGATCGACGAGATATCCGGAGTCAAAGCAATCGTAGAAAAGGCAGGAAAGCCGGCAATATAAAGCTAAGGGCTTATCAGCTTAAGACACACACATTTTTAATTAAGGAGATTATTATGGACGGAGCAGGAATTTCACTTATTATCATTTTATGTCTGATCGTAATCGTTATTATTTGCAGTACGATCAAGATCGTGCCACAGGCACACGCTTATGTAATTGAGAGACTTGGAACATATCAGGCAACATGGTCTGTTGGACTTCACATGAAGATGCCTGTTATCGATAAGGTAGCCAAGAAGGTTACACTCAAGGAGCAGGTTGTTGACTTCGCTCCACAGCCGGTTATCACAAAAGATAACGTAACAATGAGGATCGACACAGTCGTATTCTTCCAGATCACAGATCCTAAGCTTTTCAGTTACGGAGTTGAGAATCCTATCATGGCCATCGAGAACCTGACAGCTACCACACTTCGTAACATCATCGGTGATCTCGAGCTTGACCAGACACTTACATCAAGAGAGACCATCAACACCAAGATGAGAGCAACACTTGACGAGGCTACTGATCCTTGGGGAATCAAGGTCAACAGAGTAGAGCTCAAGAACATCATCCCTCCTGCAGCTATTCAGGATGCCATGGAGAAGCAGATGAAGGCAGAGCGTGAGAGACGTGAGCAGATCCTCCGTGCTGAAGGTGAGAAGAAGTCAGCCATCCTCATCGCAGAAGGTAACAAGCAGTCAGTCATCCTTGAGGCCGAGGCTGAGAAGGCTTCTCAGATCCTCCGTGCTGAGGCTAAGAAGGAAGCAACTATCAAGGAAGCCGAAGGTCAGGCACAGGCTATCCTCGCTGTACAGCAGGCAAATGCAGATGGTATCAGAGCACTGAATGAGTCAATGCCTACAAATCAGGTCATCACTCTAAAGAGCCTGGAAGCATTTACAAAGGCTGCAGACGGCAAGGCTACCAAGATCATCATCCCATCAGAGATACAGGGAATCGCAGGTCTCACCTCTTCTATTGTAGAGGTTGCCAAGAGCACTGAAACTGCTGCCATATCAAAGCAGTAAGCAAAGAGATTAATCACAAAAGGCATACATGACAGTACATTTCACTGTACCGTCCATGTATGCCTTTTCTTATAACTTCATATGTATATCATTCAGGATATTATAATAGTCTTTCATATATAGAAACATATATAGTATTATTGCTCTGGAACCGGAAGTCTTGCGGTCTCATGCTGCAGTTCATCCAGCACTGATCCAAATTCATATGTAACATTTATGATCTTATCCTGCCCCTTCGGGATACCGTACACAACATATTGATACACCACAGACATTGGGGTAAGGGCATCATCTGTATATTCACCATAGAAAATCTTTCTCTTTATTGGATCCGTATCACTGTCCGTATCTATAACCACAATGTCAAAGTTTCCTGTTCTCGCGCCGTGATTTAACAGTATATCGCTCACCAGATAATAGTCATAACTGTCATAATCAAATTCCACTTCACTCAGATAACTTATCTCATCAGTGGTAATTTCCGCCCCGCCAGGAAGAGTATATTTCTTATCATTCTCAATTTTCTGTCCATACTCTCCATCGTATATTTTGTATAACTTTCCCTTAGGAGTGTCAAGCTTACTCACATCATACCAAACCGACGCATCAGCCTTTTCGCCTACCACATACATAATATTTGTAGGAGTAGACTGACCTTTCGGTGAATCAGGATCATCATTCTGGCAGTATACAACCATATACCCATAATCACCTGACCTGACCATAAAGTACATATGTCCATGATCAGCATCCACTACTTCTGATATGTCATTGACATCTGCATATCCATCATATGACATCAAAATGTCTATGTCCTCCTGACTCATAGGTTCCAACATCATACAAGATTTTGATCTGAGATATACATCAAAATAATCTCTTCCGTCTGGCATACCCTCTGCATCTGAACTCCCATCGTCCGTAGCATCCATCTCATATTTCATATCGTATACCACATATCCTTCGGGAACATCGGCATCTTCCAGCTCTATCGGCTCCACTGAATTGATCGTTAACCACGCCGTATTTCCAACAGGATCCACATTCACCATCTTGTCTCCAAATGCATATCCTTTGACTGGGATACTATCAACATAATAATTCCCATCGCCACTGTATATTTCATCATTTGTATCCTCATATTCGCCTTCTGATTCTTCATCAAACCCAAGACTTTTGTCATGATCTGACGTGAGCGCCGAATAAACGGTCCCCAGACATATTATCAGGGAAAATACAATGATAATTATCATGCTGACTTTTTCCAGTCTCTTTTCATTATCGAGTACATCTTTTTCTTTCTTCTTGAACCACTCGCTGTGCACATTTCCATACTGTTTATTCTTGTCTTCAATATGGGATGTCTGATCCTGATTGTGATCTCCGGCATCTGCCGGAGCTGCTCCGCTTTCAAACTGCCCATCTATGTTTTTCTCCACATACCATGAACCGCATCTCGGACACATATGCCCTGTCTTTTCGGGGTAAAATTTTTTACCGCAGCTTTTGCATGTAACCTTCAATTATCCACCTCATCAGTCATTCTTGCTTACGTTGTTGTACTGGAAGAAGTCGATTCTGTGATCTTTGAAATAGTACTTTGCGTCACGCTCATTTACCTCTCGAAGAACCTTACACGGGTTTCCGACAGCCACTACATTTGATGGTATATCCGTTGCGACCATACTTCCAGCTCCTATGACGGTGTTATCACCTATAGTTACCCCCGGAAGTATCGTAACTCCTGCACCTATCCAGCAGTTCTTGCCTATTGTTATAGGTGCATTGTACTGATATCCCTGTTTTCTGAGATCTGCGTCTATCGGATGTCCCGCCGTAGCCAGTGTGACATTCGGACCAAACATTGTATAGTCTCCAACATATATGTGCGTGTCATCCACCATTGTCAGGTTGAAGTTGGCATATATGTTATTTCCAAAATGCACAAACTTTCCGCCCCAGTTTGCATGAAGTGGTGGCTCTATATAGCAGTTGTCTCCTATCTCCTCAAACATCTCCTTGAGCATCTGCTGACGCTTGACCATCTCTGTTGGTCTGGTCATATTGAAGTCATATAATCTGTCCAGACACTTTATCTGCTCTCTGGCGATATCCTCATCGCCCGGAAGATAAAGCTCACATGTGTGCATCTTTTCCAGCTCTGATTTTCCCATTGTAAATACCTCCTGTATTTTATTTTTGTCTTCATAAACCCGCCATGTTGTAAATCCGTTTCTTTTTGACATCGTGGATTATCACATCATGATCACACTGGCTATATGAAAGCAACAGGCACCACCAAGCCGCACTAAAGCGCCCATGATGATGCCTGTTATATCGTCGTATATACATTATATTCAAATGTACATACATGGCGCACTCGGCACCATATATATCATTTAGTTGTACTTGTAGTAATTGATGAGGCAGCCATCTGTTATGATCTGTCTCTCATCGTCTGTGAGTTCTCCAAGTCTCAGCTCTATCTCAGCAAAATCCTTGTTCACAACATATGCCTTGATAACCTCTGTCTTGTTCTTCACCGCATCCTTGATTCCCGGGATGAATACATAGTCGTCATTGTCAAAGTCGAAATCCTTGTCGATCACAAATGGAAGCATACCCCAGTTGATAAGGTTTGATCTGTATCTCTTTGTAGCGTACTCCTTTGCAATGTTTGCCCATCCACCGAGAACCTTCTGGCATGATGCAGCCTGCTCACGGGCTGAACCGTCACCTGGCTTAACAGCATAAATGGTACTTCCAACACCTGTGTTGCTTCCGCATACGTCCTCAAACTTCTCCTTGATGGCATGCATAACTTCCTTGACCTCTGGGAATGCCTTACCCATGCACTCACCTGCCTCACGAACCTTCTCTACAGCCTGGATAGCCTTCGCTCTTCCAACGTACTCAGGATCCTTTCTTGACAGAGTGAACTCTGCAAGTCCAAGAGGATTTGATCTGTATGATGAAGTCTCTCCTGATGGGATAAGCTCATCTGTTGTTGTTACAGGATCATGTATAACTGATGCCACCTTGAGGAGAAGGTTGTCTGTAAGAGGAACCATCTCAGGCCAGTCCTTGATGTTTGGACCAAACTTGATCTCAACCGAAGGATCAGCCTTTCCAACACCATTGTAAACTCTTCTGTCGTATATAGCCTTGTCGAAGAAATACTTTGGATGTGTGTACTCTATATCTGCAAGGTCTGTTGCTGATGTCAGATAGCCCTTGTTGGCTGCAGTTGCTGCGATAGAACGCGCATCCATAAGCGCAACAGATGAGATCTGACCATTCTGTATCTTTGAACCCTCTCTGTTAGGGAAGTTTCTTGTTGAATGTCTGATGGAGAATGCATTGTTGGCAGGTGTATCACCGGCACCAAAGCAAGGTCCACAAAATGCTGTCTTAACGATAGAACCTGTCTCGATGAGATCAGCCAGAACACCGTTCTTTGCAAGCTGCATATATATAGGTGTACTTGCAGGATATACTGACAGTGTGAACTCGTCAGCGCCTATGCTCTTGCCTCTGAGGATATCAGCCGCATCGCAGATATTCTCATATCCACCACCGGCACATCCGGCGATGATTCCCTGCTCAACATACAGCTTGCCATCTCTTACCTTATCCTTGAGTGTAAAGTCGACCTTGCCGTCAAGGCTTACAAGTGCACGCTTCTCAACATCATCAAGGATATCCATGAGGTTGGCATTCAGCTCGTCGATGGTGTATGTGTTGCTTGGGTGGAATGGCATAGCTATCATTGGCTTAACTGTTGACAGATCTACATATACGACTCCGTCATAGTAAGCCACATCGCCAGGATTCATCTCCTTGTATGCCTCACTTCTTCCGTGAATGTCATACCAATCCTTTATCTTGTCATCTGTCTTCCATATTGATGACAGACATGTTGTCTCTGTTGTCATAACATCAATACCGATACGGAAATCTGCTGAGAGCTTGTCAACACCAGGACCAACGAACTCCATGACCTTATTCTTGACATATCCGCAGCCAAATGTTGCTCCGATGATGGCAAGTGCCACATCCTGAGGACCAACCCCCTTCTGTACCTCTCCGTCGAGATAGATTGCGATAACGCCCGGCTTTGCAACATCGTATGTCTTACACAGGAGCTGCTTTGCGAGCTCACCGCCGCCCTCTCCAATAGCCATAGTACCAAGAGCACCGTAACGTGTATGTGAGTCTGATCCAAGTATCATGGCGCCACACTCTGCCAGCATCTCTCTTGCAAACTGATGGATGACCGCCTGATGAGGTGGTACATACACGCCGCCATACTTCTTCGCACATGAGAGGCCAAACATATGGTCATCCTCATTGATGGTTCCACCTACGGCACACAGTGAGTTGTGACAGTTTGTAAGTACATATGGTATAGGGAACTCCTTAAGACCTGATGCTCTTGCTGTCTGGATGATTCCTACAAATGTTATATCATGTGAAGTCATCTTATCGAATTTGATCTTAAGATTCTCCATATTGTCAGATGTGTTATGCTTAGCCAATATTCCGTAAGCAAGTGTGTTCTTTGATGCCTCTTCCTTTGATGGAGCACTGCCAAGCTTTGATGCGAGAACCGCACCTGCCTCAGCATTATCCTCAACCAGCTCTGTACCATGTAACAGATAAGCACCGTTGTCAAATAATTTAATCATACTCTTCCTCCTGGTAATAGCTTTTTGTCATTTATGGAATTGCACACAGATGTATACAAAACCCCATGTTTCTCTACATCATACCATATTATTTTCAAATTTTAAATAGTATTATATTACAGCTTAACGCAAAAAATCTGCCATACATGCTCAGGCACATATGGCAGATCCTATGCATCAAATTGAATATACTGTACAGATACCCTTAACCGAAATACCTGTACCTGATACATCCTATCTGACACTATATAATCAATCTCCCCTCAGAGTTAATTATTCTCTGTTACATACACTATACTATTTGTATAATTTTTCCAATAGTTTTGACATAAATCGACACAAACGACGCGTATAACAACCTGAACGACATAAATTTTCGTTTACAACACACATATACTTTAATTATACCTATTGTAGAAATTCCCATTTGTATGATAGAATGTTCCTGATATGTTAATAATTTAAGAGTTTTGTTTATCTATCAATTTTTCACAGGAGTGTTTGATTATGAATTTTCTGATTGTTGAGGATGACAATATCCAGCTTACCGGCTTAAAACATATAATTGAAGAAGAGTACGCAGACGCTGTTGTCAACACTGCATCAACTTACAACGATGCCATAACAATAATAGATTCATTTGATATTGATATCTTTTTACTGGACATTGATCTCGGTGGAGGGAAGACCGGATTGGATGTATGTGGTTATCTCCGAAGAATTCCCAAATACAGTGACACACCTGTCATCTTCATCACCGATATCACCGTTCCAAACCTTGATGTCATCAACAAGTATCATTGCCAGTATTATTTCTCAAAGCCTTATGACAGAATCGATGTCGTAGGAGGTATCAACTCGGTGCTCACACAGCCTGACGACCAGACATCAAGGATCCGCGTAAAGGATATCCAGGGAATACTTTTCCATATAAGCATGGATGAAATAATTTATGTATGTGCATCCGGCCACCACAAGCACATTTTCACATCCGACGGCGATTTTATCGTCACCAACCCGACCTTCGAGTCAATTTTGCAGGATGCCGGTGATGCTTCTCTGGTAAGATGCCACAAAAGCTATTACTTCAATCCCAACTACATACAGAGTTATGACAGATCCAATTCACTTATAAAGCTAAAGCTGACTCAGGAGTCCATACCGGTTGGACGCAAATATAAAACTATTATAGAAACTTACCAGGAGTACAGATAAAATGGCTGCATATTTTAACTTTCTTTCCAAGATATTGCTTGATACCTTTGTATTTTTAATATTCATGATGGCGATATACAATGTAAAATTTTCCCAGATAGCAAGGAGACTTCCACCTTTGCTTCTGCTGACTTTACCAGTCTCTCTGATTGCCACAGTTACAGACTCCATGTTCATATTCACACTGATAACATACATCTACTGCTTTGTATTCTACTCCCTGGTCTTCCGTTATCCGCCAATGAAGATCATAACGGGCTACGCAATAGCTCTTATAATCATGACAGTGCTGAACCTTATACAGATGGTTGTCATCATGCAATTCACAGACAACCCTTTCACCAATGCTTCAACATATATAACTGAAGCTATGGCTTTTGTGATAGCTGTTTTGCTGTACAAATTCGGGCACCTGGATAAGCTGTATGAAACCCTCATCATAAAAAACCAGGTTTTCAGGAATATAATACTCGCTGTATTTGCCCTCATGGTCTCCATGGTTTTATACCAGCGTATATCACCTAAAGATTTCATGAATGTGTTTATGACTTTCCTGTTTATAGTTATTCTTATACTCATCCTGTACGCCGGAATGTACAAGAACTACATGAGTCTCAGGGAGTCCCAGAAGCAGCTGCAGTCTTATGAACAGTATCTTCCTATTATAGAGGAGCTTATTGATCAGGTTAGAATGAGACAGCACGATTACAACAACGAACTTCAGGCAATAAGTATGCTGCCGATCAGCTGCACCGATTATGAATCACTCTCTACCGCTCTGGCAAAGGAACTTGATACTTCATGCAGCGATCATGTTATAAAAAATTCCTACCTTCTGAGGATCAACATGAAACTGATTGCAGGATTCCTGTTCAGCAAGATGAACCTTGCTCAGGAACGAAATATAGATCTCAATATAAATGTCAAGAATTCAACTCTCACATCAAAGGCTGCTGAATTCGAACTTCTGGATACGATGAGTATTCTGGTGGACAATGCATTTGATGCCACCGAGGATGGAGGGCATATAGAGATAGTGATCGACTCAGATGGAACGAAGACATCCGTTGAAACCCTCAATGCAGGTCCTACTCTCACCGCGGCAATGCGAAGGGACTTCTTCACCAAAGGCTACTCGACAAAGCCGCTGAAGAATGGCAGATATTCAAGGGGAATAGGTCTTTATAAGTTAAAACAACTCACAAAAAAATATGACGGTGAAATTCTTCTCGACAATCAGACAGCAGACGGACAGACTTACATTCATTTTCTGGTCAGACTATAAATATCACTTTTATGACTTTTTAAGACAGCTATGTGTTAATTCCATATCTGTCTTTTTTGTTGGTGATGATCACTTTCATATATACGCATGCAGTATTTTTATCATTTTCTTTCCTATTGTTTAAGATTTTATGTTGCGCAGCCCGTCAACATCTAACATTTTCAGGCATATCCACCATTATTCGTTAATTTTTTCTGTATTCCACCATATATCCTTAATTTTATTCTTTACTTATTATATATAAATGGTATAATCAAAAGGATTATTTTTCCTATTAAATGGAACTTAATGAGAAATTTTTGACAGGAGATGTAAAAGTGAAAGATACTATCGAAATCAGATGGCACGGACGTGGTGGTCAGGGTGCCAAGACTGCTGCCCTGCTCCTCGCAGATGTGGCATTCAAAACAGGTAAATATGTTCAGGGATTCCCTGAGTATGGTCCAGAGAGAATGGGCGCACCTATCACTGCTTACAACAGGATCAGCAGTGAACCTATCAGAGTACATTCCAACATTTACGAACCACAGTATGTGGTTGTTGTAGACGAATCTCTGATCGAACCTGTACATGTGACTGCAGGTCTCGCCGAGGATGGTGCCATCATCATAAATACACCTAAGACTCCGGACGAGGTTCGTCCACTGCTCAAGGGTTACAAGGGTAGGGTATACACACTTGACGCCAAGGAGATCTCCATGAAGACTCTCGGCAAGAATTTCCCTAACTCTCCTATGCTTGCAGCCATCGTTGCTGTCAGCGGAATCATGGAGGAGGGACCTTTCCTCGAAGATATGAGACAGTCATATCAGCACAAATTTGCCAAGAAACCAGAGGTTATCGAGGGCAACATGGAAGCATTAAAGCTCGCCTTCAGGGAGGTAATGAAGTAATGAGAACAGATATAAGCAAGATACATGACAATAGCAAATGGACAGAGCTCACACCTGGAAACCACGTATACGGCGGTGGCACATCCAAGGCATTTAACACAGGTGAGTGGAGGACTTCAACACCTGTCCTAGACGAGAGCAAATGCGTACACTGTCTTCTGTGCGCACCTGTCTGCCCGGATTCATGCATTCCGGTAGTATCAGGCAAGCGTCTCGCATTTGACCTGGATCACTGCAAGGGCTGCGGTATATGCGCATACCAGTGCAAATTCGGAGCTATAACTATGAAGGAGGGCAAATAAATGGCTATAAGAGAACGTCTTTCAGGAAATGAGGCTGTGGCACACGCTATAAAGCAGATCAATCCGGATGTTATGCCTGCATTCCCTATAACACCTTCAACTGAGATACCTCAGTTTGTTTCAACATTTATCTCCAATGGTGAGATCGATACAGAATTTATCCCGGTAGAGAGTGAGCACAGTGCCATGAGTGCAGCGATCGGCGCAGAGGCTGCCGGCTGCCGTACACTCACAGCCACATCATCATGTGGTATGGCTCTCATGTGGGAGGAGCTCTACGTGGCAGCGTCCAATCGTCTTCCACTTGCCCTCGCACTTGTAAACAGAGCACTCTCCGGCCCTATCAACATCAACTGCGACCACTCTGACAGTATGGGCGCACGTGATACAGGCTGGCTTCAGATATACGCAGAGAACAACCAGGAGGCATATGACAACTTTGTTCAGGCATACAGAATATCCGAGCACAAGGATGTCAGGCTTCCTATCATGATATGTCAGGATGGTTTCATCACAAGCCATGCCGTAGAGAATATCACCCTCATCGAGGATGACCTTGTAAAGAAGTTTGTAGGCGAGTACAACCCTGAGCAGTATCTGTTAAATCCTAAGATGCCTATGGCTGTCGGTCCTTACGCCACATCTCCTTACTATATGGAGACTAAGATGGCTCAGAACACTGCCATGAAGAATGCAAAGCAGGTTATTCTTGACGTTGCAAAGGAATTCGAGGAGATGACAGGCCGTCACTACGGATTCTTTGAGGAGTACAGACTTGACGACGCTGACTACGCCATCGTTATGATCGGTTCTGCTGCCGGAACAACAAAGGAAGCTATAGATGAGCTGAGAAACGAAGGCAAGAAGGTCGGGCTTCTCAAGATCAGAGTGTTCAGACCATTCCCTGGCGAGGAGATTGCAAAGGCTCTCGCCCACACCAAGGCTGTGGCAATTCTTGACAGATCGGAAGGATTCAGAGCAGGCGGCGGACCTCTCTCAGCAGAGGTTAAGGAGCACCTGTATGACATTCAGGCAACCACAAAGGCTGTCAGCTACATCTACGGTCTCGGCGGTCGTGACTACACTGTGGAGAGCGCAAGAGGCGTATTTGCACAGCTTGAGGACATGATAGAGAACGGTGCTGAGATTCCTCAGTATCAGTACATAGGACTTAGACAGTAGGAGGTAAGATGAAATGGCATATAATTTTAAAGAAGTAATGAACAAGCCTGAGCGTCTTGCTCCAGGTCATAGAATGTGTGCAGGCTGCGGTGGTACGATCACTGTCAGAACTGTACTCCGCGCCCTTCACGAGGGCGACAAGGCGGTCATCGGTAACGCCACAGGATGTCTTGAGGTTTCAACCTTCATGTATCCTTACACAGCTTACGAGGACAGCTACATACACAACGCATTTGAGAACGCAGGCGCAACCCTCTCAGGTGTTGAGACAGCCTACAACGTTCTGAAGAAAAAAGGCAAGATAGATGACACTTACAAATTCATCACATTCGGCGGTGATGGCGGTACTTACGATATAGGTCTCCAGTCACTGTCAGGTGCGATGGAGCGTGGACATGACATGGTATATGTGTGCTACGACAACGGCGCATACATGAACACCGGTATCCAGCGTTCATCGGCTACTCCTATGTATGCTGACACCACAACCACACCGGTAGGCTCACAGTCAAATGGTAAGATGCAGAACAGAAAGGATCTGGCACAGGTCATGGCTGCCCACGACATCCCATATGTTGGACAATCTACTCTTCTCGGCAACATGCGTGATCTCTATGAGAAGGCTGAGAAGGCCATATACACACCTGGCGCAGCTTTCCTCAATGTCATGTCACCATGTCCTAGAGGATGGAGATACCCTACTGAGAAGATCATGGACATCTGCAAGCTGGCAGTTGAGACATGTTACTGGCCTCTGTTCGAGGTTATTGAGGGCAAATGGATCCTCTCCTACTCCCCTAAGAAGAAGCTTCCTATCGAGGACTTCCTGAGAACGCAGGGCAGATTCAAGCACCTGTTCAAGCCTGAGAACGAGCACCTTCTCGTTCAGTATCAGCAGGAGGTCGATCGCCGTTGGGAGGATCTGCTGTATAGATGTTCTAAGAATTAAGTAATTAACGAACGGACGAAAGAAAGCCCGCCCAGGGCATATATAACGATTACGTTTGTCTTTCTTCGTTTCAGCTTGCTTCTATCTGCATGCGGCTACGCACGCGATAAGGGCGTTTGCGTGCTTCGCCTTAGCAAGAAGCGCTGAAACTCAGTCGACTGCACTACCAATCGTTATATATGCCCTGGGCGGGCTTTCTTTCTGTTCTTGTTTTAATATAAAATAATTCTTTATACAACTAATTCTCTTACTTTTATTTGTCTGCATATTGCTGTGTTATTTTTTCTGTGTTTCGTCACATCTCACTATATTTGTTTATAAATGCTCTATGCTTTTCGATATTTTAATTCTTAGTGCACCTAATCTTTTTCTCTAATTATTGACCATCGTCAATTTGCTTATCTGAATGGCACTTCGTAGAAGTCTTCGATGGTGTATGTGCTGCCCTCGCCCTTTGATTTTTTCACTTTTTTAAAACAATCGTAACTATAAAGTTCCCATCTGGGGTAGTTATATCGCCTGTAAAATCTGAAATCTCTAGTATCTTCTTCACGATAGACAGTCCAAGTCCATTTCCAGTGTGTCCTGTTCTCGCTGTGTTTCCTTTCTTTAACGGTTCCCATAGTTCTGACGGCTCACAGTCTATAGCACAAGCCATTTTATTTGAAAATACGATCTGGTCATCGTCTATCTCAATGCTCGCATGGCTGTCATCAGCGGCATATTTTGCCATATTCATCACAAGATTATCAATAAGCAGCTCAATAAGTCGTAAATCCGCCTGAATGACTGCATGTCCTTTTACCTCACACTCTATATTTCTGTTTTCAAAATCCACCATATATCTGTCTGTCACCTGACTTACTAACTTATCCAATTCCACGTTTTCTTTTTTTATAGTCATGGTGTTTTCAAGTCTCATATACGACAGCATTCCTGTTATCATCTCATTTATATATGCTACATTGTCCAAAATGGAATCTGTGTAATGTCTGGACTCGGAATCCTTTGCTATCTGCTGCAGATTTTCTGCATATCCAGATATAGCTGTGACCGGACCTCTGACATCATGAGCAATGGCTGCTATCAGGTTTCTGCGGCTCTCGTCAGCTATTATCTCTTTTTTCTTTTTTCTGTATGATATCATAAGTACTACCACACAGCAGATAAAAAACATTGGAGATACATACATAAGAATTTTTAGCAACTTCATATCCGGATCTGTAAACGGATTCTCATACATTGCTGATACAACGTAATAATCATTTTCTCCTACTGTCAGCGTTCTCCCTCTGTAGAAGTAGCCTCTCCACAAGATACTTTCTTCGTGATCGGTGGCATTATTCATACCCTCCCGTTCAAATACGCTGTCAAGATACTCTCTGGAACACTCATACTGTTTGTCAATATTCGCATAGTCTACATCGTCATATCCCATCGCAACATAGTCACGATATACCTCCTCAGCAGATCTTACATCCTCATATATATATTCATCTGACTTCACTTTCACAGCGGTTATTCCTTCATCCGTGGATACCCATTCGTAGGTTATTCCATTTTTCACAAATGTATCACCAGGCTTTATATCTTCCTCCTGGTCTGTCAATGAGCTATCCTGTGCCACCTCTGATTCTGGCACATTTTCCGTCATTTCACCATCAGCTCCAGATATATCATCCGCCTGCTCTTCATCTTCAAAATCTGTTTCATCCTCAAACTTTGCATCATAGCCCGACAGCTCCACACCATTGTCGTATCTGTACACCTTCGATACGAAACCCGGTGTATTACATTTGGCAAGTATATCTTCTATGTCTTCACGTATTTGCTGATCACTCTCACCACTTTTTATCAATCGGTACATTCCATTACACACAGAACTCACATTGCTGTCAAATTCTGACCTCTGATTATAATTTACTATAATCAATAATCCTAGTGCTGCTATGGTCATCAGCATAACCATAACTACAGCAACCAAAAGACCCTGCCAAAGTTTTCGCCTCACTATTCGCTTAAGCTCGCGTCTTACTGCCGGTGTATATTTCTTATTGTTATTCTTTTTATCAGTCATATCGTTTTTCTCCCTTTTTACATTCTAATCCAGGCTTTCTAATACAGACATTTTTATCATCATTTCTTGCCTGATATAAATTATATTTCTTTCACCTGATACCCCTTGCCTATCACAGTCTTTATCTGCTTTCCTGCACTGCCTATACCTGCCCGGAGCTTTCTTACATGATTATCCACGCATCTGTCGCTTCCTTCATAATCATAACCCCAGATATCAACGAGCAGTCTTTCTCTTGTGATAACCTTTCCCTTATTCTCAAGAAGTATCTTCAGAAGAGCAAACTCCTTTGGTGCAAGATCGACCTCCACGCCATTTACCTTCGTCATATATCTTGACGGATTCATGCTTATCGCTCCACATACCAGCTCTCCATTGCTGTCAGTCCCCTTGGATCTCTTGATAAGCGCCTTGCACTTGGCATACAGAGTTGCAAGTGAAAATGGTTTCACTATGTAGTCATCACAACCCAGATCATAGCCCAGCATAATATCCCGTTCGGAATCTCTAGCCGTCAGAAATAATATTGGAACCATACTGTTCCTGCGCATCTCACGACACACCGCAAAACCATCCATCCCTGGCAGCATGATATCAAGCAGCACAAGATCAAATGTCTCCATCATGAAACTGTCCAATCCGTCATCGCCATTATACGCCACCTCGACATACATCCGACCTCCACTCTCTCTGACAAAGTAGTCATGTATGACCTCACTTATGTGTATATCATCCTCCACCAACAATATCTTGTTCAGAGCGTACATCTTCATTCTTGAAGTCTCCGAATTTTTTTCTGCATATGCGGCATTTATTGACGCCTCTATGTCATTTCTCTCCACATCATCACCTCCTTGACCTGCATATTAACAAACCGATATGACTTTCATATGTCCATTATAACAATTTACTACAAATATGTGCTATAGTGATATACATACATTACATGGAGGTAGAAAACCATTTGAATTGGACCGAAGGACTTATTAACGCAATTGATTATATTGAGACTCACCTTATTGACGGTGAAGTATTGGACCAAAATACAATAGCCAGGCAGGCTTACTCTTCTCCCGACAACTTCAGAAAAGTATTTCATCTAATCACGGGATATACTATAGGGGAATATATCAGAAACCGCCGGCTTTCCCTGGCTGGAGAAGAACTCATTTCATCCAACCGCACGGTGACTGATATTGCACTTGAATACGGATATGACACACCCGAAAGCTTCACGAAGGCTTTCACACGCTTTCATGGAAACTCTCCAACTTATGTTCGAAATAACAAGTCCGGTCTCCATAATTTCACCCGGATTGTATTAAGGGTCACAGCAGATGGGGGATCTATGCTTAACTACAGAATCGTTAAGATCAACAACATGTGTATTGCCGGTTATTCCAGGGTTTTCACAAGCCTCGATACCGCGAAAAATAATGTTCTAATTCCAAAATTTACAAGAGAATGCTGCAGTCAAAGCTGGGATAAACTAATGGGAATTAAATCCACTGATGAAAAACCAAATAACTGCTTATTCGGTTACAGATCAAATGATTTTATAAATATTGATAAGTTCAATAATGAAATTTCATGCTTTAATTACACATTTGGACGAATGATCACAAAACAAGAAATTTCCGGATTAAATATATCCGATTATTCGATAACAAGCATTCCTGACGGCGAATGGATCTGTTTTGACTGTTCAGATACTACTCCTGCCGGGCAGCAGTCACTTTGGTATAAAATTTACACAGAATTTCTACCATTTTCTCATTATAACATAGTGCCTGACATAACCTTAGAGTGTAGCAATGTATCATTAAAAAAGGAACAAAATTACCTTCTCCTGCAAATCCGCCCCGACAAGGTTTAACCATTGCTGACAGGTCATAATGCAACTCCTGTGATATTGTTTTTATAGTATTTCTCACTTATATGATAATTACTAAATACAATCAAAGGAGGCCTTTTATGAAAAAGGAATTAACAATTTTGACCACATTCAGCATAGCCGTTATATTAGCTGTCACCGGGTGTCAACACTCGTCAGCATCTAAGAATGACTCTACTGTCACCAAATCGGTCACCAGCTATTCTTCATCCGAAGATACGTCAATCAAAGAAGCAACAACAAGTGAAACCTCAGTCAAAGAAATCACAACTGAGGAGCTTACTACAGAAGCGCCAACTCCAACAGGTTTACTTCCAGAGGAACGTGCCAGCATAATCATGGGAAAACTCTCTCCCGAGCACATGTATTATAACGAGGTGACCACGCTTGATCCCGCCTGTGCAGACTATATCAACGAATTATCCATTTATGATGCTGAGATAGATGACACTTTTGTTGTCCATATATCTCTTCCACCTGATTATAACGAAGCAAGCACATATCCAATGGTTGTTATGACCGATGGAGTCTGGAGACTCAGCGATCACCCTGAACTCAGACCTCTTATGACATCCGGTCAGATACAGGATGTTATTCTTGTCAGCATAGGGTATCCAAACACTTACAATTATGATGTCATCAGAAAAAGAGATCTTCAGACTAACCCGGATTCATTCCTGCATTTTATTGTAGACAACCTAATCCCTTATCTGGAAGAAATATACTCTGTAAACCCTGAAAATATGACTCTCACAGGACATTCCCTGGGTGGATACTGGGCTTACTATGCTCTGTTCCATAATGACACTATAGGAAAAAATACATTTGCAAATTATTATATTGGCAGTCCTTCCATGTGGGCAATCACTGACGGCAAATTTATGTCTACGTACGAAGAAGAATATTACAGCAGAACACAGACTCTGAATGCAAATGTCTATGTAACCGTAGGTGCAGATGAGGATAAAAACTTCATATCTTCTATCGAGGATTTCTACAACGATTTACAAGAGAGAAATTATTCCGGCTTAAACCTGACCTACGAAAAAATAGAAGGCTATGACCATAACACAGTCTTTAAGCCTTCTATCAAAAATACTCTTCTTATGTTCTATAAAAAAGATTCCGAATAACTATCTGTAGAACCACCAGCATCCATATCTAGGCATGACTGCTCCAAGCTCGCGGAGGGTCTTGCCTGATATGAGATCTGTGTATATGTCTGCCTGTTCCTCAGGCATGGTCCAGATGAGCTGATCCATATTGCTGAAGTTGAAAAATGCCCTCAGCTCATGTCCTGCATATTCCCTCACTATTCCGAGGACGCTTGCACATCCTGTCTCTATGGTGTAGACATTTGCATTACATGAAAATACATCATGCGATGCTCTGATATCCTCCATGTGGCGCAGCGCGTCAAATATCTTCATGGCAACAGGATCCTTTTTCTCAACCTTGTCCCACGGGAAGTTTCCTCTGTGCAGGTATCTGCTGTCCGCACATTTATCCGGATCATTCTTATAAGTATAATCGTTTGTCTGTCCTATCTCATCACCGCTGTACAGAACCGGAATTCCACTCTGTGCCAGCAGGTATCCATGAAGCATGAGATCACAGGCAATGGCCTGGTCGATCTTGTCTGCATTTGCCTCGTACTGGCCGGCCTCAAGTCCTGACAGGGATGCTGTTGTTCCACACAGACGGGCATCTCCGAGTCTAGGATCATCGTTATAGAGCTCACCTCTGGAATCACTGTTGTATCCCTTTCCTGTGAAATAGTCATTCAGGAACTTCTTGTGTGCCACCTCATCTATGCCGAACTGTGCCAGCCAGTCATAGTCAAGTCCCCAGCCGATATCATCGTGGCATCTGAGGTAATTCAGGAACACATAATCCTTTGGAAGTGCACACACCTGATCCATCTGGCGCTTTAAGAGTCCTACATTCTTCGTGGCTATCGTATTCCACGTGGATGCCATGGTTGTCACGTTGTAGAGCATATGGCACTCTGGCTTGTCAACTGTTCCAAAGTATGGAACTACCTTGGAAGGCTCCATAACGACCTCTCCGAGAAGAAGAACTCCCGGACATACTATCTCACTGATTATCCTCATCATACGGACAAGAGTGTGAACCTGCGGCAGGTTACGGCAGTTTGTGCCTATCTGCTTCCATATATACGGAACAGCGTCGAGTCTGATGACATCTATGCCTCGGTTAGCCATATACAGCATGTTGCCGACCATGTCATTGAATACCATAGGATTTGCATAGTTCAGATCCCACTGGTATGGGTAAAATGTAGTCATGACCACCTGATTGCAGTCATTTATCCATGTGAAGTTACCAGGCGCCGTAGTTGGGAATACCTCAGGCACGGTCTCCTCGTAAATATTAGGAACAAACCAGTCATCATAGAAGAAATATCTGGATCTCGCGACAGGATCCCCCTGTCTCGCTGCCCTTGCCCACTCATGATCCTCGCTTGTATGGTTCATCACAAAGTCCAGACAACAGCTTATACCCTGTCTGTGGCACTCTGCAGTGAGGTCCTCCAGATCCTCCATGGTTCCAAGCTCAGGCTTTACCTTTCTGAAATCCGCAACAGCATATCCGCCGTCATCTCTGCCCTTAGGGCTTTCCAGCAGTGGCATAAAATGAAGATAATTCACACCACATGACTTCACATATGGAAGCTTTTCTTTTACACCCTTGAGAGTTCCCGCGAATGCATTTGTGTACATCATCATACCCAGCAGATCATTCTGCTTGTACCAATCCGGATTCTTGACACGGCTTCTGTCCAGCTTCTTGAGATCAGCATTCCTCTCCTGATAATAACCATACAGAGAATCACACAGCCAGTCAAATGCCTCCATATTGTTGTTATAGAGCTCACAGTAGAGCCACTTGAGCTCGTCATATCTCTCATCAAATCTCTTAGTATATTCTGCAGTCTTTTTCACTGTCTTTGAACCTGCCATTTATCTTCTCCTTTTCTGACTATAGTCAATTAACTTATCATTCTCATTTTATTTACATAATCTGTATCATTAACGTACATAACCAGTTTTAATCTGTTACCATATTTTTATCTATTACTGTCTCTCGGCAATGAGCTTCTCAACCTCAGATCTCTCCGGCATAACCTTGAGTGCTCCCTTGCGTGTTGTGATGATCGATGCAGCAGCATTTGCGAATACAAGCATCTCTGTAAGCTTATCAGTGTCAAGATCTTCAAGTCCATTATCAAGTACATAATTCAGCACGCATGCACAGAAAGTGTCCCCAGCCCCCGTGGTCTCTATGGTGTTCTCCTGGATGAACGGCTTTGCCTCAGCGACTACATCCCCGTAATATGCACGGCTTCCATCTCTTCCCATGGAGAGAAGTATCAAAGGTATATTGTATGTGTCCTGAAGTATCTTTATACCCTCGTCAAAATCCTCTCTTCCTGTGAACCACTGTATCTCATTATCTGATATCTTGAGCACATCACACTGTCTCATACCCCAGTCAATCTGATCATGGGCCTCGTCCAGTGTCTTCCACAGAGGCTCCCTGAGGTTCGGGTCAAATGTGACGATGCATCCAGCCTCCTTTGCAGCAGCCACAGCCTTCTGTGTTGCAGCACGTGACACTTCATATGTCAGTGAGAGTGATCCGAAATGGAACAGCCTGGCATCCTTTATGATGCTCTCATCCACCTCATCTGCACTTAACATGATATCCGCTCCCGGATTCCTGTAAAATGAAAAGTCTCTGTCTCCGTCCTCGTAGGTATGCACAAACGCAAGTGTTGTATGTACATCCCTATCAAACTTCAGATTGTCAGTATTGATCCCGGCATCAGCCACAACACCGGCAAGCATTTTTCCAAGGAAATCATCCCCTACCTTTCCAACAAATGCAGTCTTCTTGCCAAGCTTCTGCAGCATAGCTAGAACATTGCATGGTGCTCCGCCCGGATTGGCCTCCATCATCATATTGCCCTGACCGCTGAGCCCGTTCTGTGTAAAGTCTATGAGCAGTTCTCCAAGTGCCACAACATCAAATCTCTTCATGGTACATATCCCCCTTATAATCTAAAATAAATACGTGCCTGTTTATTTAACTGTTTATCACCAACAGCAAATGCATGAAACATGTTTCACCATATATGTGTATTCTACATTTTATCATCGCCAGCCGTCAAGATGATTTTTAAATATGTGTTGTTTTTATTATAGCAGACATACAATTTTAGCATATGGCGATATCTATAATATTCTTGTATTTATGTAACACGAGGCCTTGTAGATATTTATCTCAGTTCTACGCAATAGCATGCTCCAGTTCGTTGCTCATAAAAAACATCCCCTGATCATCTGTAATCATAACCCGGGGATGTTCTCCTAATTCAACATGTATTCGCTTTAAATATATGGCTGTTTTGACATATACCGCATTGTATTTACAGTTTTGTCACATTTGTCGCCTGTGGACCCTTTTCACCGTCCACAACCTCATACTCTACTGTATCTCCCTCTTCAAGAACCTTGAAGCCCTCCATATTCAGTGCTGAGAAATGTACAAATACATCTGCTCCATCCTCATCACATATAAAGCCGTAGCCTTTCTTTGCATTAAACCATTTTACTTTTCCTGTCTTCATACTGCTTCCTCCTTAAAAACTACCCGGATTCTTACGATCAGGAAGATCGTCACCCGCCTGATGTACAAAAAAGGGGCACAGAACAATATCGTTCTGTGCCCCTTTGCACTTACATTGACATTATATGACCTGTTGTCTCATATTGCAAGTTTATTTTTTTCGTGAATTTATATCTTTCCGGATATCATCAGCAACAGCCGTCACTGACTTTTCTATATCAGCTATATCATCCTTGATCCCTTTTGATATCTCAGATGCTTCTTTCTTCAACTTAGCA